>JAEIGA010018102.1_pt1 | contig 10732 bp, 9 predicted proteins | sample 9270691 | NCBI WGS metagenome assembly JAEIGA01 (sample SAMN17057246, study PRJNA624740) | gut metagenome | biome: biome; isolation source: fecal sample | host: Bos grunniens | place: China: Xizang | collected 2019 | reverse complement strand
TGTAAAAGTAGCGTTTCTAAACGATTATTATTAGACAAACTTATAAACGACGGATAAAAATTAACCCCGACGACGCCACCGTTTTTAGCAAGCAACTTTAAATTTTCGTCAGTTAAATTTCTACTATGATTACAAATGCTTTTACTGTTACTATGACTTGCAACAACTGGTTTTTTGCTAAACAAACACGCGTCGTTAAATCCCTTTTTAGATATATGCGACAAGTCAACGATTATTCCCTTTTGATTAAACATTTCTATGCACTCGTACCCAAAAGGCTTTAAACCTTTTTCGCCGTCTTTATGACTATACGCTAATAAATTTTCGTTATTCCATACAAGCGTTACCATTTTAACGCCGTCATTTTGCAAGTCGTCTATTTTAGATAAGTCGTTACCTAAAACGATAGCGTTTTCAACAGTTAAAACAGCATTAACCTTATTGCTTTTAAAAGTGTTATTTTTGCTAATTTGATTTATTTTTCTATTATATATATATTGTTTATAATAATTAACGACTTTTTTATAATACTCAAACGGTTTTTCAATATTATCGTTTACGAAAACTGCAAAGCATTGACAAAAGTATTTTTGACAAATAATTTTATCTAAATTAACTTGCAATTTAGGGCTGTCTTTTATAGAATAACTGTTATCAAAGGCTTTTACTAAACTATCGGCGTGCAAATCAAAAATAGGCATATAATATGCCTATTCTTAAAATTTATTATTTGTTACTAAAAGAGTTGTAAAATGTCAACAAGCACACAAAAACCAAGTAAAAGTATTAAGCCTGCGCCGTGAATAAAGCCTTCGACTTTTTTGTTTATAGGCTTTTTCCTAATCCACTCGATTAAACAGAATATTACCCTTGAACCGTCTAATGCTGGTATTGGTAATAAGTTGAACACGGCAAGGTTAATACCTATAAATCCTGCTATTTCTAAAAAGTAATTAAATCCGCCAAGTTCTATAGCCGTTGCCGTAGTAGTTATCGTCGTTATTGGCCCACCTACTGCGCTTACCCCTAACTTGCCTGTTAAAAGTTCGCCTAAAGTTCTAAAAATTGTTCCCGCAATATTAACGGAATATTCAAAAGTCCTGCCCACCGTTTCAAAAAATGAAAACTTGGTGTTTTTAGTAGTGTATTTTAAAAGTTTAGTAGTTTGTCTTATTCCAAGAGCATTTAAAACCCTTTCGTTATCCAAATTTTGCAAGTCGACTGAAACGGGTATTTCAACAAGCTTAGGCTCGGTTTCCCCTTCAACTGAAACGTAAAAAGAAAGTGTATCGCCCATATTTTTAGTTTTAGCGTAATCAACGAAGTCTTGAATAGAAAAAATTCTTTGACAATCGTAATAATCGTTGGCATTATTTATGCGTTGAAGATAAGTTTTACCTGCAACCAAAATAGAGTTTTCGCTAACGCTGTCAATTCTAACGATAGTTGCTAAACCTAAACTTTCAAAAGCCGAAAATACGTCGGTCAAATTTTCATTACTAACGTCGTTACGGAGTTTTACTTGCCTAACCGTCGTTACAAAAGTATCGCCGACCTTTTCTTTAACCTTGACTTCAACTATATCGCCTTGTTTTTTGCCTTTTAGTATTGACGCAATATCGCTAGACATATATACGTTTTTGTTGTTTATTGCAAGGATAATATCGTCGTTTTTTAAAGAATATTCTTGATACGTTACGTCGTCTTTAATATCGTACGTTTGAACTAATAACTGACCGTAAACGCCTACGGAAAGCATTAAAATCAAAACGCCGAATATTAAATTCATAGTTGCGCCTGCAATTAAAACTAAAATTCGTTTATAAGGCTCTTTATTATTAAACGCCCCTTGACTGTCACTTTCAGAGTCTTCGCCTTCAAAAGCACAATATCCACCTAACGGAAAAGCGCGTATTGAGAAAATTTCGTTAGTCTTTTTATTTTGTTTTTTAAATAAAGCAGGTCCCATACCGATAGCAAATTCGTTAATTTTAAAATTAAATAATTTGCCTACGATATAATGACCAAATTCGTGCACGGTTATCATAAAAAGCAATATTAAAATTGCTAAACCGATATATAAAATGGTATTAAAACTCATTATTGACCGTTCCTTTTAGCATACAATTCGTTTACAAGTCTTCTTGAATTAAAATCAACGTAATACAAGTTTTCAAAAGTCATAGGAACTTGATTTGATTTTTCAAGCGCATATTCAATATACTCGACTATTTCAGTATATTTTATTCTATCCTGTAAAAATAATTTAACAGCCTCTTCGTCGGCACTTGACGCTACGCAAGGATAAATTCCACCCCTTTTAATAACTTCTTCAAAAAGAGCAAAACAAGGATATTTTTGCCTATCAATATCGTAAAACGACAAGTTTTTACCTGCCAAACTAAAGTTTTCACTACCTAAAGGAAGTCTTGAAGGATAAGTTAATGCAAGTTGAATAGGTAATTCCATATTAGCGTCGCCAAGTTGAGCAATAATTCCACCGTCTTCAAACTCTACCATTGAGTGAACTATGCTTTCAGGGTGAATAAGTACTTTAATTTGTTTAAGTCCTATTGAAAATAAGTGCATAGCCTCTAAAATTTCAAAACCTTTATTCATCATAGTAGCGCAGTCGATAGTAATTTTTTCGCCCATTTTCCAAGTTGGGTGGCGTAATGCGTCTTTAGCCGTTACACCTTCTAACTCTTTTATAGTTTTATTCCTAAAAGCACCACCCGACGCTGTTAAAATCAAATTTTTAAAAGGTTTTTCTTTATTATAATCTAAACATTGCCAAATTGCCGAATGTTCACTATCAACAGGTATTATATCTACCTTATTAGATTTAGCAAGTGGCATTATAAGTTCGCCTGCGGCAACTAGCGTTTCTTTATTAGCAAGGGCAACCCTTTTACCGTTTTCGATAGCAAATTTTACTGCTTTAACCCCGCTAAAGCCCATAACGGCAACAAAAACTACGTCGCAATCTACTGCCGTAGCGTGAATAATAGCATTTTCACCATAATATAAAGAAGTTCCATTTGGGACTTCTTTAATTTCAAACAATTTTTCAGCATTGTAAAGAGATGCTATTTGTGGCTTATATTTATTTATTTGCTCGTTAAAAAGTTTAGCGTTGCTACCAGCAGCCATTGAAACTATTTTAAATTTATCAGGATATCTATCTACGACGCTTAACACCTGTCTACCGATAGACCCCGTTGAGCCAAGTAATGCAATTTTTATCATATTACTATTATATCCTATCCTACCACTAAAAATGAGAACAAAATGTGTGCAAAAAGTGAAATAAATACGATACTGTCCATTCTATCTAACATTCCACCGTGCCCTGGCAATAAATTGCCCATATCTTTAACGCCAAATTGACGCTTAATTAAACTTTCAGCCAAATCACCGACTTCGCCAACGATAGCAAATGCCAAACCTATAACTGCAATTAATAATCCTTTTAAGAACGGTGTTGCATTTGGCAAATTATACGATAGATAACTAAACAAATCGTATCCTAAACCTTTAAAAATATAATATATTACAAGCGACGCTATCGTTCCACCTATTAATCCGCCTATTGCCCCGCTAATCGTCTTGTTTGGACTAATTGTAGGACAAAGTTTTTTACCTTTTAACGTACAGCCTACTAAATAAGCCATAACGTCAGTAATAGTAGCGCAACCAAATATTAAAACTAATATAATAAGTGAAAACTTATCGTCTACGTTAAAAAGTCTATGATACGAATTTATGTAGGCAAATGCAATAAAAAATCCCGTAGGATAAAACATTGAAAATATAGTTTTTGAAAGTTTTTCTAACGAAGATGATTTCGTATGAAAAAGCGAAAACAAAAATACGATTGCTACGTATAAAATAGTAACCGAAAGCGCGTAACTATACGCAAACGCAATACAAGGTATAATTAAAATCGTGTAAAGATATGATAAAAATTTTTGCTCTTTCGTTACCCCGTCTTTTAAAGCACGCAAAAACTCAAACGCACACGCAAGCGCTACTATATATATAAATAAATCGAAAAATCTTACGTGCACGAATTGTCTTAACGCAAAACTGCCCAAGATTGCTATTATTATAAAAATTGACGTTATCGCCCTTTTTAACATTTTAAACCTCTCCAAATCTTCTGTGCCTATGAGCGTACCAATCTAACGCCTTTTTTAATTCTTTTTGATTAAAATCAGGCCATAAACATTCTGTAAAATAAATTTCAGCATAACTTGATTGATATAAAAAGAAATTACTTAAACGCTGTTCACCACTAGTCCTAACGACAAGGTCTATATCGGGAAGTCCGTTTGTGTATAATTTCTTTTCAAAATCTTTTTCAGTAATTTCTTGCTTGCCTTCTTTTAAAAGTTCGTTGCAAGCCCTTACGATTTCTTGCCTACTACCGTAACTTAAAGCAATATTCACTATTCCTTTGCTAAAATCTTTGGTTTCTTCTACTCTTTGATAACAAAGGCTTTGCAATTCTTGTGGTAATTTTGATAAATCACCTGAAAAAATCAATCTAATTTGATGCTTTTTTAATTTAACGATATATTTATCTAAAAAAGATTGTAAAATGCTAAAAATCTTTTTAACTTCTTTTTCTGGGCGTTGCCAATTTTCAGTAGAAAAAGCATACAACGAAACGACCTCTACTCCGTGTTTAAAGCAGTAGTTTACAACCTTTTCAACTATGTTAGCACCCTTAACGTGCCCCCTTGTCCTTGGCAACAACCTTTCCTTTGCCCATCTACCGTTACCGTCCATTATAAAACCGATATGGCGTGGTGTCTTACTTGAATTACGCATTATACAGTCATTATTTCCTTTTCTTTGTCGCCTATAACTTTATCAATAGCCTCAACGCTTTTTGAAGTGAGTTTATCAATTTTAGTTTCGTACCCAGCGTATTGGTCTTCAGTTATTTCTTTTGAAGTTTTAAGTTTTTTGAACGAATCTAAAAAGTCACGACGAATATTTCTAATAGCAACTTTACCGTCTTCGCCCATTTTCTTAACTTGCTTACAAAGTTCCCTTCTTCTTTCATCTGTTAAAACAGGGAAAACAAGCCTTACAACGTTACCGTCGTTTGTTGGAGTTAAGCCGATATTTGAAAGTTGAATTGCTTTTTCAATGCTTTTAAGTAAACTTTTATCCCAAGGTGAAATAACAAGGCATTGTCCGTCTGAAACGGAAATATTGCCTAATTGATTAATAGGACTCATCCCGCCGTATGCTTCAACTAAAATTTTATCTAAAATACGAGGGTTTGCCCTACCTGCCCTTATTTGAACGACGTCAGCCTTTAAAGAGTCTAAAGACTTACCCATTTTTTCTTCGCATTCTAAAACCATCATTTCTAAAGTTTCTAAATCAATTGCCATAATAAATTCTCCTATAATATTTATTTACACTTATATTTTATATTAATAACGCCATTTTGTAAAGAGTTTTTATAAGTTTGCTTACATACTTTTTTAATTATCTTAATTAAAAAAACACTTTAGTTATTTGTTTAACCAAAGTGTTTTTCACCTTTTATCTAATCCAAGTACCGAGTTTTTCGCCTTCAACGACTCTTACTATTGCATTTTCTTCATTAAGCCCAAACGCTAATATAGGAGTTTTATTTTCCATACAAATTGCTACGGCCGCAGTATCCATAGCCTTTAATTCTTGACTTATAAAGTCAATGTATTTTATTTCTTGGTATTTTTTTGCGTTTTTATTAAGTTTAGGGTCGCTATCGTAAATGCCGTCAACGTTTTTAGCAAGTAATATTACGTCGGCGTTTATTTCGGCTGCCCTTAACGCAACTGCCGTATCAGTTGAGAAGAAAGGATTGCCCGTACCACAAGCAAAAATAACTACTCTACCTTTAGATAAGTGATTTAACGCCTTTCTTAAAATATAAGGTTCTGCAACCCTTGTAATTGTTAACGCTGTTTGCACCCTTGTTACAACGCCTTTTCTTTCTAAAGCGTCTTGTAAACATAAAGCGTTTAATACCGTTGCAAGCATACCCATATGGTCGGCAGTAGTTCTTTCCATTTCAGTACCTTGTCTTCCACGCCAAAAGTTACCACCGCCAACTACGATTGCAACTTCTACGCCTTTATCTGCAACTGTTTTAATTTGGTCTACTACGCCGTCGATTACGCTATGGTCAAAACCAAAACCGCTATCGCCTGCTAACGCCTCGCCACTAATTTTAATTATAACTCTTTTATACTTGCTTTTCATAAATAAAATTTCTCCAAATACTATTTTTAAAAAAAAGGAACACAAAGTTCCTTTTTAATAATTATTGTTGTGCCTTACCAACTTGAGCAGCAACTTCGTCCGCTAAATTTTCAGACTTCTTTTGTAAACCTTCGCCCATTTCGTAACGAACAAATCTTCTAATGCTAATCTTTTCACCGATAGTAGCAGTTGCTTCAACAACGAGTTGTTCAATAGTCTTGTCTGGGTCTTTAACGAATTTTTGGCAAAGTAAGCAATTTTCGTTATAGAAAGTCTTAATTCTACCTTCAACCATTTTTTCAACGATATTTAAAGGTTTGCCTTCTTCAATAGCTTGAGCTTTTAAAATTTCTTTTTCTTTTTCAAGAACGTCGGCTGGAACGTCTTCTTTTGAAAGATAAAGTGGGTTTGCAGCAGCAATTTGAAGAGCAATATCGTGTACTAATTCTTTGAACATATCGCCACGAGCAACGAAGTCAGTTTCGCAGTTTACTTCAAGTAAAACGCCAACTTTACCGCCCATGTGAATATAACTGTCAACGATACCTTCAGCAGCAATTCTACCTGCTTTTTTAGCGGCTTTAGCAATACCCTTTTCTCTTAAATAGTCTATTGCTTTGTCCATATCGCCGTCAGTTTCAATAAGCGCCTTTTTACAATCCATCATACCTGCACCCGTTCTTTCACGAAGTGCCATTACGTCTTTTGCTGTAAAACTCATATTAATTCTCCTTTAAAATAATTATTCTGCTTGACTTGAAGTTTCAGTTGCATCTGCTTGTTCAATAGCGTCAGTCATTGAAACAGCGTCTTCTTCAACGTCCCTTCTAACAGCGTCTTCACCTTGGTTTGCTTCGATAACTGCGTCTGCAATAATTGATGCAACAAGTTTAACTGCCCTGATAGCGTCGTCGTTACCTGGGATAACGTAGTCGATAGGCGTTGGGTCACAGTTAGTATCAGTAATTGCTACTACAGGAATGTTAAGATTTTTTGCTTCTTTAACTGCAATATCTTCACTGTGTGGGTCTACGACGAATAACACGCCTGGAAGAGTGTTCATTTGTCTAATACCACCTAAAACTGCTTGCAATTTATCCCTTTCAGCCTTGAGAGCGATAACTTCTTTTTTAGGAAGTAAGTCAAATTGACCTGTCTTTTCCATATTGTCAAGTTTGTCAAGTCTTTCAACACGTGATTTGATAGTCTTAAAGTTTGTAAGCGTACCACCAAGCCATCTTGTGTTCATATAGAATTGACCACATCTTTCTGCTTCTTGCTTAATTGCTTCTTGAGCTTGCTTTTTCGTACCAACGAATAAAACTGATTTACCTTGTTTAACCGTTTCAACTACGAATTTGTAAGCCTTTTCAATTTCTTCTACGGTGAGTTGTAAGTCAATGATATGAATATTGTTTCTTGCACCGTAAATGTACTTCTTCATTTTAGGATTCCATCTTGACGTTTGGTGACCAAAATGAACGCCTGCTTCGAGTAATTGTTTCATAGAACAAACTGCCATAATAATACCTCCGATATTCCTCCTACGAAGTCGTTATTCCCTAAAAAGACGGCATAGAAAAGTGGAATTTACCATCTCTCGAACAAGGGCAAGCATCGTAGTGCGAATTTTACCGTTAATTATATTAACACAATTTTTTGTTTTTTGCAATTGTTTAAAGCCCCTTATTTAATATTTTTTATTATATAAGTATAACTTTAGCCTTTTGCCGTGCAGTTTTTCGTTGTAAAAATCTTAAAAGTCGACTTTTAAAAAGAAAATTACACCTTTAGACAATTAGTTTTAAAATACTACAAAATTAGTCGTCCTAATAATGATATCTTCATTGTAAGGTGGTTTTTATGTTAAATACTCAATTTACTTACAAGCGTTTATTTCGCTTTATTTTGGCTTTTTGCATATCGTTTGCGTTAAGGTGCTCTTTTGAAAATTCTTCCGTTTTAGTAGTGCCTTTTTTTATTTCACTTTTGTATTTAGGCTTCCCCATAATTGATAGTGGATTAGCCTTTTTATTGCCTTTTTTATTAACTTTTAACCTGCATTTGATAGTGCCAAGTTTAGTTGTTTGTTTTCTTCTTGCAACTATATTTTGGATTTATCGAAAGAAAAACGCTCTTGTTAAAAGCGAACTTATTGCATACGCGTTAATTTCTTGCACAGTTTTCGTCTTTTTAACGCATAAGGGCGAATTGCTACATAAAATTATATACATCTCGCTTTCTACCGTTTTAACTTTTATATTCATATCGTCGTCAAGAATCGTCTTTATCAAAAAGTTTAACTATAAGTTGCTTGGCGAAGAAGTTGCGTGCCTTTCTTTATTTTCATTACCCGTGTTTTTGGGCATTATAAATTTTTTCAACGTGGAAACGGCTAAAGCAATTTCTATTTTTATAATTTTATTAACTTCTAATTTGTTTAGCGGAGCAATTAGCGTTGCTTGTGCCGTCGTATTATCTATCGCCCCTACTATTTCAACAAACTCGCTAAATTACGTTTCCGTTTACGCTATTTTCGGTATCTTTTCAATTCTATTTAGAAAAAACAACCAAATTTTTTCAGCGTTTTTGCTATTGCTTGTTGACCTTGTTTTTATGATAGTTTTAAAAATTTACGGCGCCTACGACGTCAACTCTATAATTTATAGCGTTGTACCGGTAATTATTTACTTGTTTTTGCCTAATAAATTTTTGGACCAAACTAGAAACAAAATTAGTAACCACTCTTCAGAACTATTACCAAAATACGCAATTAATAGAATTAGAATATCCGTTGCCGATAAATTACACGACGTAAGTAGCGTTTTTTACCAAATTGAAGAAAGTTTTAAAAAGTTAAAAAACACCGTTTCTTCAAGCCCTGAACTTTTATCTAAAATGGCTGACGAAGTTATTATTAGAGTTTGTGAAAGTTGCCCTAAATATTCAATATGCAAACAAAATAGTTTACCAAACCACGCTGAACTTGTAAAAATACTATCAATAGGCGTTGCTAAAAACAAAGTTTCACTAATTGACTTAACTAATGATTTTATTAAAAAATGCAGTTATGCAAATAGCGTGCTTTTTGAAATGAACCGTCTAATAGGCGAATATCAACAAAAGATAAAAGAACTTGAAGACGTGTCGCAAGGCAAAGAATTAATACGCCTTCAATCGCAAGGCGTTGCAACCTTATTAAAGAATATGGCAGTTGATTATTCAACTATAGCCCCGTTTTCTAATGAAAAAGAAAAAAATATCGCCAACGCTTTAAGGAGAAACAATTTGCCTTTTAACGAACTTTTCGTATTATCAAACGGCGACGAAGATGAAATAAATATAGTTTGCAACACGGCAATTTTAGTCAAGCCAAACTTTTTATCGACTATAGGTAATGCCGTTGGTCAACCCGTTTGCATTACCTCTAAAACGAATATTTCAATGCAACTATCGGCAATAACTATTAAGTGTGCGCCGTTAAAAGACGCGTCGTTTGGGGTTGCAAGCAAAGTTAAATCAAACCAAGGTTTAAGCGGTGATACGCATAGCCTTTCTAGGCTAACTGAAAGCAAATTCCTTATTGCTTTAAGCGACGGTATGGGAAGTGGCGTGCGCGCTGAAAACACTTCAAAAACGGCAATTTCATTAATAGAATCCTTTTATAAGGCAGGACTTGACAGCCAACTTATTTTAAATATAGTAAACAAGGTTTTAACTATTAATACCGACGATAATTTTTCAGCGATTGACATTGTCGTAGTAAATTTACAAACTATGATTGCTGACTTTATTAAAATAGGTGCGCCATATAGTTTTATTTTAAGCGACGAAAGCGTTAAAATTATTGAAAGTTCGTCTTTGCCCCTTGGAATATTAGACGATTTATCGCCAAGCGGGTGTCGTGCCGACCTTAAGGACGGCGACACCATCATTACCTTTACCGACGGAATTTCTGACGCCTTTTCTTCGTCGACCGACCTTATTGATTTTATACGCACGCTTGATAACAAAAACCCACAATTAATTGCCGACAGCATTTTAAATAAAGCGTTACAGTTAGACGGCAATATACCAAAAGACGATATGACGGTACTTTGCGTAAGAATTTTTGCTAAAAACTGTCATAATAATATTGCCTAACTTTGTTTTAGTAGTATAATTATATTGCGTCTGGAATTCATATAATCGTGCGAATATTTTTATTAAAATTTATGTATTGTAATTAAATTAACAATAAGGGCTAACTTAAATTTTACTACGCTTATCGCACTATAGGGTGATTTAATGCAAACTATTACCAACATTTTTAGTCAACTTTCGGTAATGGGTTTGGATATTCCTTTTATTGCTTTAATTGTCTTTATATTAACGAATATTTTAAAAAAATTCGTTCCTACTTCACGTAGTAGCATCATTGTTTTAATACCTTTTGTTTTAGGTATAATTTTTCATTTTTTAT
>JAEIGA010018101.1_pt1 | contig 10732 bp, 9 predicted proteins | sample 9270691 | NCBI WGS metagenome assembly JAEIGA01 (sample SAMN17057246, study PRJNA624740) | gut metagenome | biome: biome; isolation source: fecal sample | host: Bos grunniens | place: China: Xizang | collected 2019 | reverse complement strand
TCTTGAACAGTTTTAAGCACTACTTCTTTATTTTTTAAATACATATTATTCATAAAGTAATTAACATGTTCTATATCGTTAATATTTTTTATATCAATTAATACTCTGTCAATAATTTTACCAATTAGTTCCCATTTATCAATTACAATACAAGTTTCATCTTCAATAGAACTTGCATTAACATCAATTGGAAATACTTGTTTATATAGGTTTAATCCTATTCCAATAATAACATATTCTAAAGAACCATTATTTATTTTTGATTCTGTTAAAATACCACATATTTTTTTATCATGTAAATATAAATCATTTACCCATTTTAAATATATAGGCTCACTAATATATTCTTTTAATACCCTTAAAATACTACATCCTACAACACAAGTAATCTTTGATACATCTTTTATATTTATATTTGGTTTAATAAGTATACTCATATAAATCCCTTTATTAGAAGTAGAAATAAAGCTTCTACCAAGCCTACCTCTTCCTCCAGTTTGGGAGTTTGTAACAACAAGTGTTGTATTAAAATCATCTTTGGCAATTTCTTTACAAATATTGTTTGTTGAATCTACTTCATCAAACAATTTGATGTCAATATTTTGTTTTAAATGTTTTTTAATTGTTTGAATCATAGTTACCTCACACTATTATTTTATCATTATTTTCATATTTTGTCTAGTTAAAAAAGGAAACCTTTTAATAAAGGTTTCCTAAGCTGTTCTTTTTTTACTAATTACTCTTGATAAGGCTCTAATACCATAATAAGCCGAATAAATTAAGATGTTTGCAAGGAAAATAGTAAATAGCATTACAAATGGCATAATGTATGGGCTTATACTTATTGATAAAACATTAAATGGATCTTTGATTACAAAGAACCAGTTAAAGAAATATGTTTCTTCTTTTAATGCTTCTGCAATTGTATTGCTTATTTCAGGGGTTATATTTATTGTTCCACTTACAACATTATTAATTAGTTCTCTTATGTTATCATTCATTACATTTCCAGGGTGAATAAAATTACTCTTAAATTCAGCTGCTATGTTAGAATAAAGTATATTTCCAAGAAGTGACCAAACAACAAGTAAGCATATTGCAATTGCTTCTTTATAACAATATTTCCATTCTAATTTAATATGGCCAAATACTAAAGAAAATATTCCATGAGCTGTCATAGCACCATGAAAAAGTAATGTTTGTACAGCTCTATAAGAAAAAGCATGAACATTATATTGATCAAGCACAGCTGGATAATGAATATAAATTAAATTACCAATTAAACCAAGCATTATAAATTGCGTTTTAAATTTAGCCAAAAACTTATTATGTCTACATGCAAAACAAAGTAAGCAAGAAAGGGTACAAATATGAAAAGGAAGTTTATCAATTCCAATATATCCATATGCAAAAGGCATTAAGAAAAAGTCAAGCATATACAAAGAAAACGCCGTATTAATTGTAACTGCAATAGCAATACTTTTTACTTTTTCACTTTTATTTTTAAGAATAAATGACAAAGCAATTATTGAACCTAGTATTAATATTAAATACAAGATATGCCAACCTTCAAATATTCTAAATGACATTATACCTTCAGTTTTGTGATCATTCAATAAATTTCTTAAAATATCAATCATAGAACTCCTTTATTATAATTCAACTCTTTTTTTAATAATATCATAGTTTATATAAAAAATGCAAGAAAAATTTTCAATTTTTTTCTAATAAAATAAAAAAGCCAACATATGTTGACTTTTTTTATCTTTTATAGAAATTATCCTAATAATGCCATTAATAAACCAGCTGCAACAGCACTACCAATAACACCTGCAACGTTTGGTCCCATTGCATGCATTAATAAGTAATTTGATTTATCTTCTTCTAAACCGATTTTGTGTACTACACGCGCAGCCATAGGAACAGCTGATACACCAGCAGCACCAATCATTGGATTAATCTTACCTTTAGTAAGTTTGCACATTACTTTACCTACTAATACACCTGATGCAGTAGCTGCAGCGAATGCGATCATACCAAGAATTAGAATGTATATGAAGTTAAGTGCTTGAGTATAGTCTGTAAGGATTGCAGTAGCACCTACAGATAAACCAAGAACAATTGTAACTACATACATAATTACTTTTGATGCAGCATCAACAAGATTAGGAACAACACCTGATTCTTTAATTAAGTTACCAAGCATTAGCATACCAATAAGTGGTGCACATGAAGGAATAATTAAAATTACAACAATCATAACAACGATAGGGAATAAAATCTTTTCGCGTTTTGATACTGGTCTTGTTTGTTCCATTTTGATTTGGCGTTCTTTTTTAGTAGTTAGTAATCTAATAATTGGTGGTTGAATTACTGGTACAAGTGCCATATATGAATATGCAACTACCGCAATAGATGCACAAAGCATTGAACCACCATCTGCACCATCTAATAAATTATTTGATAAGAAGATTGCGGTAGGGCCATCGGCTCCCCCAATAATACCAATAGATGCAGCTTCAAGTGCATTAAAGCCAAGAAGTAACGCACCTAAGAATGTCATAAAGATACCAACTTGAGCAGCAGCACCAAGAATTAAGCTACTTGGTCTTGAAATTAGCGGACCGAAGTCAGTTGTAGCACCAATTCCAAGGAAGATAAGTGGTGGGAAGATTTCCCATTCAATACCAAGATGCAAGAAATCAAATAATCCCGGGTGGACTGCATTTGGTTTATTCGGATCAAGGAAATCGAAAATTCCGTCATTAGGACCTTTATTAATACCAAAGTTATATAGAGCTGGTGCTAAGTTAACTAGCAACATACCAATACCGATTGGAATTAATAAATAAGGTTCAAATCCTTTTGAAATAGCTAAATAGATTAATAGACAAGCAACAGCTATCATTACTAATCTAAAGATTAAAGGCATCCAAACAGTTTTAAAATCACCTTCAAATGTTGCAGGAAGGAATCCCATTTGGTTGACGAAATTTCCAAACAAGTTAGAAATTGTCTCAATTACCTTTGTCATAAATATTACCCAATAACAGCGATTAATTCATCTAGTTGAACAGCTTGTCCTTTTGAAACAGCAATTGATTTAATAACACCAGCGCATGGAGCAACAACTTCATTTTCAAGTTTCATAGCTTCTAAAATACAAACTACTTGACCTGCTTGAACGTTTTGTCCAACGCTTACTTTAACATCTAAAATAGTTCCTGCCATAGGAGCATTTAATGATGCACCTTCACCACTAGCAACTGGAGCTGGAGCTTGTGCTTGAGCTGGAGCAGCAGCTTGAGCTGGAGCTTCGATATGGCCTTGAGCTTCGCTTACGCTTTCTAATTCAACTTCATAAACTTTACCATTAACTTTAACTTTATAAACTTTCATAATTTCTCTCCTATTATTTAATTTCTTTAATTGAAACTACTCGAACATCTTCTTTTGTTTCTTCATGATAATCGATTGTTGCAACAAGCGCTGCAGCCATCATTTCTTCATCTTTAATATCAGCTAGTGAAATTGCTTTTTTCACTGGAGCTTGTGCAGCAGGAGCTGCTTTAGGTTGATCTTTTTGTTGTTTTTGTTTTGGAGCGATAAATTTAAATAATGAAACGATACCCCATAATAATAATAACATTACAAATACAATTAAAATACATACGATTGCAACTAATACAGCTTGACCAAAGTCAATGTAGTAAGCATATACAATATGGTCTGCATCTAGAGAAAAGCCAGTAATTAAACGATCAGCTAACTTTCCTTCAGCATTTCTGCAATCTTTTGTTTGATACCAACCAGCAAAATATGGTCCAAAGAATCCTTTGTCATCTTTTTCAAGAGTTGGAACACCACTTGATTCTTCAATTAAATAGTATTCACCGGCAGGAACTTTAGCACCTTCAACATATAATGTACCATTTCCATCAAATAAACCTAAATATGTTACTTTCTTGTAATCTACTTTTTTATATTCTGGATCAGCTGCTAATTTTTCTTCTTCAGCAAGATCATGAATAAATTTAAGTTTATTATTTACATTTTCAGATGTAAATGTTTCAAAATGATATTCTTTAGAAAAACCACATTCTAAGCATAATAAATCTGTATATTCTTTACAGTTATGATCTTTTTCAAGAACTGTATCACCAGCATCTTTACATGAATCACATTCTTGGTCTCCATTTACATCAATAAATTCATGTTCATGTGCAGCTTGTTCTTTACCACATTCGTCACATAAACTATCTGTTTTGTGTTCTGCACAAATACTATATTTTTTATATTCTGCATTTTGACCTTCACAACTTGTTAATGCAAGTAGTGATATAAATACAAGTGTAATAATAGATAATACTTTAAAATATCTTTTCATATCTGATACCTACCCTATTACAACATTAAACTCAATTACTTCATTTTCTTCTGAAGTTTCTGGAGCATTACGTTTTTCTAAAAATTTAACTGCAACATTTTCAAATAATGCACATGTTAATACGTCTTCATCACATTTAACAATGCTTGCATATTTTTCTTTCATTGCTTCAAATTCTGGTGCAATATCATCTGCAGGTCTATGTGTAATACAAACTGCATCTCCAACGATCTTAGCACGAACTTCTGGATTGATTTCTGCAGGCGCTTTACCATAGTTACCAAGTAAGTAATCTTTTACTTCTTTTGGAGAAAGTTTATATCTTTCACCTGTGATAACATTCATAACTGCTTGTGTACCAACCATTTGTGATAGTGGTGTTACAAGTGGAGGATAGCCTAAATCTTTACGAACTCTTGGTACTTCTCTTAATACTTCATCATATTTATCCATAGCACCTTGAGATTTTAATTGGCTCATTAAGTTAGAAAGCATACCACCAGGAACTTGATATTTTAAAATACTTGGATTTACAGTTAATGCTTTTGGATTTAGTCCACCTTCTGCTAAGAATCTATCTTTTGTTGCAGTAAGTTTTTCTGCAGCTTTCTTTAAAACAGCTACATCTAAACCAGTATCATATTGTGTACCTTGTAATGAATATACAAGTGCTTCAGTACAAGGTTGGCTTGTACCACCACTAAGCGGAGATAGCGCTGTATCAACAATATCAACACCAGCTTCAATTGCTTTCATTAATGTCATTTCTGCAATACCACCTGTACAGTGAGTGTGTAATTCTAGTGGAATTGAGATAGCTTGTTTAATTTTTGAAACAAGTTCATATGCATCACTTGGTAATAAAACACCAGCCATATCTTTAATACAAATAGAGTCAGCACCCATTTGTTCTACTTCTTTTGCAAGATTAACGAAGTATTCAATAGTGTGAACTGGACTTGTAGTATATGATAATGCAATTTGACAATGACCTTTATATTTCTTAGTTGAGTCAACTGCACATTTTAAGTTACGTAAGTCATTAAGTGCATCAAATACTCTTATAATATCAATACCATTTTCTAAAGATTTTTTTACAAATAGTTCTACAAGTTCATCAGAATAGTGACGATATCCTAAGATATTTTGGCCTCTAAATAACATTTGTAATTTTGTATTTGGGCAAGCTTTACGAATTAATCTTAATCTTTCCCATGGATCTTCATCAAGGAAACGAATGCATGAATCAAATACTGCTCCGCCCCATACTTCTAATGCATGATAACCAGCTTTATCTAACATTTCTGCAACTGGTAATACATCTTCAACACGTAATCTTGTTGCAAGTAAAGATTGATGTCCATCTCTAAGTGATGTGTCAACGATTTTAACTCCCATTGTCTAATTACTCCTTTTCTATTATTTATAAGTTAACGTTTGTTAAAAAAAACGCACATATTTTTTTGTATTATATCATAAATAATTATTTTTTTCATTAAAAAAACACATATAAAAAATTGGAGAAGCTAGCTTCTCCAATAAACTTTTTTATTTAGGTTCAATTACCCCATATCCGCCATCATGTCTTACATATACAAGTGTTTGTTTATGAGTTTTTTCATCAATGTATAAGAAGAAATCATGGTCTAATAATTCCATTTGCGTAATTGCTTCTTCTTGAGTCATTTCAGTAAGTTTTACTTCTTTATTTTTTACTTCAGGTTCTTCCTCAAGAGGTGCATTTTCAATATCGCTAAAGTAGTTTGCAATACCTTCACGTTTTTTAATCATTGTGTTAACTTTTCTTTTGTGTTTTAGCAGTTGTCTTTCAATCTTATCAACCGCTAAATCAATTGCCATAAAGAGAGTATCACCTTTACTTTCTGCGCGTAAAATCAAATGTTTTAGCGGTATTGTAATTTCTACCACCGTATACTTTTCATACCCTTTGCATAATACATTTGCAGATAAAGCTTCACTTTTGTTGAAAAGTTTTTCTAAATCATTAACTTTTTCTTCAATGTACTCTTGTACTGCAGGGCTCATTTTTACTTGATTTTTTGTTCGAATGTTAATTTTCATACATTATGCTCCCTTCATATTAACAAATTGTAAGATTTTCTTACACTTATATTTTATCATATCTAATTTTATTTGTAAATATTTTTTATAAAAAATATAAAAAAAGTGAACCGAAAGGTTCACTTTATCCTATGATTATAAACTTTGTATTTAAAGTATCTTCACTTGGAAAATAATTTATATTACTTTCCATTTCATAATAACTATTAAACCACATAACATCAAGACTACTTGTTAATAAAAATGTAAGCATTTGATCTTTGATTATTTTATTCTTCTTAGTTAATACTTCGATTATTACAAAGCGATTATTTCCTATAAAAAATTCATTAACACAAGTATTCTTTTTATTGTGAATTTTAAAAAGATTACTTATCTTCATAAACTTTATGCAACAATACTTACAAGTTTGTTAGGAACTACAATAACTTTTTTAGGAGTTTTTCCTTCTAAATTAGCTTGTACTTTTTGAGAAGCCAATGCTAAAGTTTCTAGTTCTTCTTTTGATGTATCGGCAGGAACTTCAAGTTTGTCACGAAGTTTACCATTGATTTGAACTACTACTGTAACTAAGTTTTCTTTAGTTTTTTCTTCATCAAATGTTGGCCATGGTTCATATGTAATTGACTCGTTATGACCAAGTTTTTCCCATAATTCTTCTGTAATATGAGGAGCAATTGGGTTAAGAAGTTTTAAGAAACCTTCTAAATATTCGCGAGGAACATTAGGGTTTTTATATGCTTCATTTGTAAAAATCATCATTTGTGATATAGCTGTATTAAATCTGAAATTATCGTAATCAACACTAACTTTCTTAACAGTTTGATGATATACTTTTTCTAATGCCTTATTAGAATCATCAATAGAAATTACTGAATCAAATAGACGATATACTCTTTCTAAGAAACGTCTTGCTCCATCAACACCCTTTGTTGACCAAGGTTTCATAGCATCAAGTGGCCCCATGAACATTTCATAAACACGAAGAGTATCAGCACCATATTCATTAATAATATCATCAGGGTTAATTACATTACCACGAGATTTAGACATTTTTACATTATCTTCACCTAAAATCATACCTTGGTTGAATAACTTTTGATAAGGTTCTTTTGTTTTAACAACACCTAGATCATATAAAACTTTATGCCAGAATCTTGAATATAATAAGTGTAATACCGCATGTTCAGCACCACCGATATATAAATCAACTGGTAACCATTCATTAATCATATCTTGAACTTTTTTGTCGCTAAGAGGTAAAATCTTGCCATCTTGTTTTAATAAGTAACCAATATAATACCAACAAGAACCTGCCCATTGAGGCATAGTATTTGTTTCACGACGTCCTTTAACGCCATCTTCTCGAATAACTTCTAGCCATTCAGTCGCATTCGCAAGAGGACTTTCACCTGTTCCACTTAACTTCATATTAGGAAGTTTTGGAAGTTCAAGAGGAAGTTTAGATTCATCAAGTAATTCAATAGTACCATCTTCATAGTGAACTACAGGGAATGGTTCACCCCAATATCTTTGGCGGCTAAAAATCCAGTCACGTAAACGATAGTTTACAGATAGTTTACCAATGCCCTTTTCTGTTAAGAATTCACCCATTTTATTAATGGCTTCTTCTTTATTTAATCCATCTAAGAAACCTGAATTAACATGAACTCCATCAGCAACAAATGCGCCTTCTGAAATGTCACCTTCAACTACTTGAATAATATCTAAATTATATTTCTTTGCAAATTCATAGTCACGTGTATCATGAGCTGGAACAGCCATAATAGCACCAGTACCATAACTTGCAAGTACATAGTCTGCAATCCAAATTGGAATCTTTTTATTATTTACTGGATTAATTGCATAAGCACCAGTAAATACACCTGTTTTTTCCTTATTTAATTCTGTACGATCTAAATCACTTTTTGCCTTCGCAAAATCAATATATTCTTTAACAACTTGTTCTTGTTCTTTTGTAGTTATTTTAGAAACAATTGCATGTTCAGGGGCTAGTACACAGTAAGTAGCACCGAATAATGTATCTGCACGTGTTGTAAATACAGTGAATTTTTCTTCACTTTCAGAAACATTAAAATCAATTAATGCACCATTACTCTTACCAATCCAGTTTCTTTGCATTTCTTTAATTGACTCAGGCCAATCTAATTCTTCTAAATCGTTAAGAAGTCTTTCTGCATATGCAGTGATTTTTAACACCCATTGTTTCATAGGTTTCTTTTCAACTGGGAATTCACCACGTTCACTAACCATTTTACCATTAACATTAATGATTTCTTCGTTAGCTAAAACAGTACCTAAACCTTCACACCAGTTAACTTCAATTTCTTTAAGTTCTGCTAAACCTTTTTTGTAAAGTTGACAGAAAATCCATTGTGTCCAGTGGAAGTATTCACTATCACATGTTGCAATTTCTCTAGACCAATCATATGATAAACCAATACTCTTGATTTGTCGTTTGAATGTTTCTATATTTCTATATGTAAACTCTCTAGGGTCATTACCTGTTTGAATCGCGTATTGTTCTGCAGGAAGGCCAAATGCATCCCAGCCCATTGGGTGCATAACATTAAATCCTTTCATACGTTTATATCTTGCAACGATATCTGTTGCAGTATAACCTTCAGGATGGCCTACATGAAGACCAGCTCCACTTGGATATGGAAACATATCAAGTACGTAATATTTAGGCTTTCCAGAATCAAATTTTGCTTTAAAAGTTTCATTGGCATCCCAATAATTTCGCCATTTTTTATCTATTTGTAAGTGATTATAACTCATATTATTCCCTCTATTTCTTATAAATTAATAAATAATATTTAATTGCTATATAAAAATATACTATTGTAATTATTTGGCTCAAAATATATATAATCCAATACCAAATATTACCAAATGGAAGTAGCATATAAATTCCTAGTATAACTGATGGAGTCATACAAAATGTAACTAGTTTAAATAAATCAAAAAATTTAGCTTCATGTCTTCTTAACATAATCCATGTTATTCCTGCTAATATGCCAACTTCAATTAAAAAACTAATAACACTTGAAAAAATTAATGTTGGAATATATGCAAGGCTTGAGAAAAACAACGTAGATCCCAGTAAATAATTAATTGCTTTTATTATTTTTTCTTCTAAACGATATGTGCTAAATCCACGAACATCATTAAAGTCAACATTTCCAATGTTTAACTTTTCATATGTTGATTTATGCATTTCTATTGCATTAAGAGAATTAGCATCAGAAAAATTAGGTGTTGTAGAATAAACTACAACTTCATTACTTCTCAAGTTTACAACAATACTAGGGGCACTAATTTCTAATTCATTTTTATCACATGGATTAAAAATAATATAAATCGGTAATGCAGATGGATTATATGGTTTATTATCTAATAAATCATTATAATTAAATGCATCTATTTTTATAATAGTTGCCTCTTCTTTATTATTATTAGAAACAAGAACATTGTTTTTAATTGAATAATCAATATCTTCATTACTCTTTTCTAATTTATATATGATTAAGTTTGTATATTGTTCTGCCGTAGGATTAGATCCAAACATTTGAACAATACCAGGAACAACCGAAATTACTGCTAAAAACAATATGTAAAGTATAAATTTCCAGGGTTTAATTTTTAAATAAAGTGGAAGAGATCCAGGGTTTTTTAAACTTGCTGAAAAAAGTGAAAACATATTAATACCTTCCTTCGTATTTATTATTATATCACATTTAAGTATGAAAGTAAATTCATTTGTATATTGTAAATTTTATCTCATTATTTGAAAATTATACTATTTTATGTTAAAATTAACTTATATTATTTATAGAAAAGGAGTAAGAAATGAATAAAAAAATTAAAACTTTTATTAGAACTTCTTTAATTGTTTTTGTTGCAATTGCAATATTTTTTGCATTTTCAGGAACAAAAGCTATGGCTGCATCATCTAATATTTACTATATTTCTGCAAGCACAGGTGAAACTTACAAAGAAGTAGGTATTAACTTCCATAGTAAATATGAAAATGCAACAGTAAGATACGGCACTGATAAATATTTATCTAAATATGAAGAAGTTAATTCAACGTCAATTTTATGGGGAGTAGAACAAAGTCCAACTGACTCTAGTACAGGTTTTTCAGAAAGATATGTTCATCGTGCTTTATTAACAAATCTAGCCGAAAATAAAACATACTATTACCAAGTTGTTGCAAATGGAGAAAAATCAGATATT
>JAEIGA010018100.1_pt1 | contig 10732 bp, 17 predicted proteins | sample 9270691 | NCBI WGS metagenome assembly JAEIGA01 (sample SAMN17057246, study PRJNA624740) | gut metagenome | biome: biome; isolation source: fecal sample | host: Bos grunniens | place: China: Xizang | collected 2019 | reverse complement strand
CGACACCCGTAGCCCCCTGCCGCCTTGACTGTTCAGGGGTGGATGAACCCCGCTATCTTCTGCCGCCTTGACTGTTCAGGGGTGGATGAACCCCGCTATCCTCTGCCGCCTTGACTGTTCAGGGGTGGATGAACCCCGCTACCCGCAATGCCTTTGCCGCGCGCAGGGTGTCGGGCGTGTCCGACGCAGGAGGGCACGCCCGACACCCGTAGCCCCCTGCCGCCTTGACTGTTCAGGGGTGGATGAACCCCGCTATCTTCTGCCGCCTTGACTGTTCAGGGGTGGATGAACCCCGCTACTCGCAACGCCGTTGCTGCGCGTAGCACCGCGCGCAGGGCATCGAGAGGAGCAAGGGGAATCAAGCCATCTGGATTGATTCCCCTTGCTCTTCTCGATGCCCGTAGCCGATAAATAATGTCCCATCCTATCTCCCCTTCATCGACCTGAAGAATCCTGCTTAATGTCGGTGTCACCGATTAAGGTGAACGTCGACAAAGCAGGATTCTCCAGTGTCGATGATGGGGGTTCAAAGGGCGTTCTAATACCAGACGTCCGTCAATGTCCCCACATCTCGACAGTCTTCATCAGAGACAGTTGATGAAGGTGTCGAGTGATGGTCTGGCGGTACCCAGTTACATTCGCAGAAGTCACACAGTACATCATCTGTATCATATCTGCCGCAATCAATATGGCCGCAAATTTTCTGCTTAGACATTTTGCTCCTCCCATCGCATTAGTGCAGCATCCATAGCAATACGGATTTCATTCATATCGTCCTCTATCGCGTTATATAGGCAAATTCTTCCGCCTACCTTATAATAAGAGTGGTGGCCTTGCCAAATGATCCCGATACGACTGGGAGAGCTGAGTACGGAAATGTTGTTCGCATAGTCCTGAGCAAATCCCGTTGTTCGGTCGTTCGTCACATAAATCATCGTGAAGCAGTCTATTGCTTCCTCCCTCGTTAGGAACTCCAATAACTCTGATCCGTTATCGTCAATCGTTTCTGCCGCAAATGCGCGGATTTCATTCAAATCTGTTAACTTTGCCATAATCTATTGATATTTGTGGTTAAAGAATAAAATATGCGTTGAATGTGTCAACTCATCACATTCGTCACAAAGGCTACACATTTCCATATCACATGCACTATCCATCGAACATTCCATGCAGGCTGTGAATCCCGCGTGAATCTCTTTCGCTCTGATGTAGTGCCCGGAGCATTCGACAACACCACCTTCACAGAGCCTAACGGCCTTTTCGTGTAGGGTCATTTTCTTCTGTTTCATAATCCATCATCAGGTATCACATTCATCACCATTCAGATAATCCATAACACGCCTATCATACACGCTCCAATCTTCAGCGAAATACCATCCATCATCCCGTTTGTCAGCTGTGCATAGCGGATAGAATCTGACTGGGATTCCATCTGCATTGCACTTACTTTTCAGGTCACAAACAGCACACGGATCATTCTTGGTGACAATCTCCTGCTTTGTCAGTACATACGGCCTACCTTCCACGATTATGACGGTTGGCCAAAACATTGCATCATCTTCATTCATAAACATTCATTTTTTAAAGATTAAACACTCACTCTTCGGACATCAGAATTAACCAGAAGAGCCTATTCTTTTGCCTTCTCGCTGCCTTTATTAAATCGGCGGGTAGATATATCGTCTGGGATATATTTCGCCCGCTGGTGGGCTTGGAATTGCCCGCAGGCGAGCGGGCGCGCAGGCGCCCGCGCCAGCGGGGGCGCATTCCGTCCACGCGTACGCGATGGAAAATCCTTTATTTATCGTCGTTTTGCTCATATTTTTTCTATTTAGGGTAGTGTAATCGCACTACGGTATTACTGTACCGTAGTTCTTCCCGTGAAAATTCACCACGATTCGAGCAGATCTAGGCCGTGTTTACACATCAAGGAGCCTGCCCAAATATCCTGACCGAGCCAGGCACAATACACATAACCCTGCCATATCTCTCCCCGGCATTCCTTACACTGTCCGCACTTGGGACATTCATTACTCTCATTTACCATATCTCTCCCAGTTCTAAAAGTTGTAAAATCCTATCAGCCTCCTTGAAGACTTCATCCAGTTTCCAATCTACGCGTGATGCAATCTGCATCCTTATTCGCTCTATATCAGGTCTTAGCCCATTAGGTGTTACACGTTGTATGATGGAATCCTCCAGTGTCTCTAATATCACGTCGCAGGATTGCCTAACCTTCATGTCTATGCATCTGTTGCGATACCTCTGAATTGCTCTCCTTAGTCGCTCTGTCTCTGTGGATGGAAGTGATGTCCTGGACACATTATCCACCTTGATGAAATCGTGCCCTTTGTCCCATCTGAACAATCGCTTATCACGACAAAGGTCTTTCCTTAGTAAGTCCCTGCTTCCATCAGAATTAACCTTCTTACTGTACTCTACATACTTGAACCGAAAGTAGTGGTGGGCTAAGTCTTGGAACCTCTGCCAAAGCCTATCCCGTCCATCGAATAACTCCAGCGTGTGTGGTATCAGTTTCGTGGCTGTCTTCTTCGCGTCGCTGTCCTCTATCCTGATCCAGTCCTTTATTGAACTGTGTAGAGAAAATTCGATTCTCCACACGTTCGGCAGGTCTGTCATTCGGTCTATTAACCCACATTCAAACCACTGTTGCACAATCCACGGTTTGTTCCATCCCGATGCTGCAAGTTCCTTTGTCTTGTTGTACATCTTCGTACCTACCATTGACGTCGGGCTTCCCCACGAAACAGACTCCCATTGTATGTTTGTCCATCCATCAGCGCCAAAGCATTTCACCTTGGTCTGATTAACCTTTGAGAATTTCTTTTCCACATAACGTCTGATAAACCTTTCAGGATCATCGCCGTAATCAAACGCCCTGAAATCGTATGCCACATCAATCCTATAAATCCGCTGAAATTCGTAATCATGTCTTATCAAGAATTCCGCCATGATTCTCACGGCGTTATCAAAGTAGCAATATCGGTTGACAAAGCGCAAATGTGAACTCCTTTCAGACAGTCCATTAAAGTCACCTGAACCTGAGTATGGGTTTCTTCTGACTTCTATAAAAGCCTCGCCATGACTGTCTTCAATTGTGAACATTTCCTTATATATCCGAGTACCATAGACTCGTTCAGTAACAAAATAACCCTGCCTACGGAAATAGTCTGCATTACATGGGTAACGCTGATTGTCTTCAAGTACATAAACTTCCAACCAATCCACGTTGACACATCGTTTGATAAGTTCGTCTATCATCAGAATCAACTCGAAATTAACCTCGAATTACGATATCAAGAAAGTCCTCCAATACTGCTCAAAACTTCAGAATCAAAGCAGAATCAATTTTTAACCAGGCAAAAACTAGACAGAATGTCCGCAGGGGTTTAATCCTGCGGACTGATTGAAAGAATATACATTCAGCCAAATCATTGTTGAGCTTCTGCGTTGTCCTGATGTTGCTCTTCATCATTGGTCACCGGAGCAACCCATCCACCTTTTACCAGGGTAAACTGATTACCTGCTTTGTCAACGAGATAGCCCTGGTCGTTCTTCTCCCATTTGGACGTATCAATGTTAGCCTGGTAGTACTTGGCAACATCGACGATGGCGCCAGTATCAGGTACTATCAACTGGCGGGGAACCAAATCAGAAGAACCGCCACACAATTCGATTTCGGTGGCATTGATGGTCATTCCAGCCTTCATCTTTCTGTCCTTCTGTGAGCTGTACACTCTCAGACGAACGAAACCACGAACAAACACCTTAACACCCGACTTGAGGAAGGGGAGCAACGCTGAATCCGTCTTCGGGTACACCACATCAATCCAGTCGGTGTTAGTGTGCTCTTGGCCTGCTTCATCCTTCCACTTCTCTGTGTTGGCCACTCTCATACTTGCGAAGGCATAGCCCTCGCCACTCTTAATCTCTGCATCGGCACCAAGATTGCCGATTAATTCTGCTTTAAACATACTTGAAAATTTTAAGGGTTTAACTTACGCTTTCTGCGTTTCTTTCTTTCTTCATTCAATACTTCTCTGAGGGAATCGGCAATGTTTGCAGCACAGCAGATATATTCCCTCTCCAGAGGGTCGTTATCATCAGCATGCTGGATATAATATTCCAGAGCGTGAACAAGGACGTTGAGGGTATGACACCCGGTAAAACTCACTATCATACGAATCGAATTACATGCTTATCACTCTGTTGTTTCTGGCTTAGGTTTTTACGTTTCTGAGGTAAGCACATGGAAATCTGTGTTTCACTTTGAACCTCCCGCAGGCGGGAGGGAGATAGGGTTATCATCTGGGTAAAGAAGGCTTTTGGAGTAGTGAGGCTGTTTTCGTAAATATCCCAGTTTTTAGTCTCGGCAAGCATTAAGGCTTCTGAGGCGGTCAAATCCGTTGATACGAAGCCAAAATCGAGTATACCACAATCATTGAAGACCCGCTCTGCTTCATACTGGAGCCAGTAGTCAATGTCTTCTGACCATGTGCGCAAGGTGGCACCATTGGCAAAAGCCCACGCCACCAGTTTCGTTAGAATCCGTTGTTCACGAACTGATTCACCAATCCAAACACGGTATACCACGGTGTCGGATTTCATCGGCTCATTCTGCCGATGCAGGAAAAATTTTCTTTTCATAATGCTATGTGTTTAATTAGGGTAAATTGAAGAGGAAATATTCCTCCAATGTTTCTTTAGGATCTATATCGAATAGGCCATTATAAGCCTGCTCATATTTTTGATACCCATGATTGGAATAGAAGATGTTATATACCACATTCAGATATGCGTCGTGACGCGTCCGGCCGTGTGCCTCGTGAAATTTCACGGTGCGCTCTATGACATGTTTCAGCAGTTTAGGGTACCTTAGATAATCCATACGTCCTTTATCTGACTGTAGTGGGCAACCTATGCAGCCCAGCCGCCTTTCAACACAGAAATTATGGCGGTTGTCATAATATAAAGGATGCATTTCGAGGTCGTGTTTGTTCACGACGTAAGCTATATCATCATCAGTGAAGAAAAGGAGAGGGAAGAACCTGGAGGCAAACACATTCTTAGAATACTTATAACTATCCTCAAAACATGTATAGCGCTTAGACCTCTTCACAGATTCAGACCGTCGAACACCCACAAAAAGATAATCTGCTATATACCTTTCCTTCAACTCCTTGCAGCAGTGTCGCTTGAACATCGTCGGCATTCCCTTCCTTTCCACAAGGTCTAAGAAGGATTCCATGTTTCGGGATATTTTGCACCCATGCTTCTTACATAAGGAAATAGTTCCTTCGGGGTCAATGGTAGTGCAGTTGTATACTTTAGGAACTGCAAGACCAGCCTCGATAGCCAGCCATTCCATAACTACAGAATCCTTGCCGCCTGAAAAGGCCATAGTATAGTTCCGGATGGAGTTTACAGACCTCATAAGGGTTTTGGCCAGTCGAATTTTTTGTTCAACATCTAACTGGCTCAAATGCTTTATGCTCCGTTCGGGATCATCGTTATTAATGAAATTCAGATGCTTCATAAGTCAACTTCTACAAAGAAAGTGTTAGGCTCCTCTTGAATAGTAGCACACAGATGCAGAATACCATAACCACGTTCTTCATGACAAATGTCATCCTTAAAGGCACAATCGTTACATGATGAATCACCTTCAAAAGAGTCATCGTAAAGAAGAACGAACTTTCGCCCCTTCATAAAAAGGACAGTCTTTGAATTCACTTGCTTAATCATTGGTTTGCTATGTGTTAGGTTGTTTCGTTAATGGAGGCGGCACGCTTTTCATGAGAATCAGCAGTATGCTAAATAGAAAATACCGCTCTTCTAATGCAAAAGGAGGGTTCAAATGTGCGGTGCGCTCACCTGAAACCCTCCCTCACACATAGCGTGCTTGACCTCTGTCTTTACGTTCAAGGGTCGTCCTCACGTTGCCCTCTATCCTAAGACGTTGCAAAGATAAGAATTAACCTGAAACAAAACAAACAAAATCGACGTTCAAACTGAATTCATAGATAAAATTAACAAAAATCCGACGAGATAGTTATTTTTCGTCAACTAAATCGCCGGGAGACCAAAATCAACCAGGACCACATTCACCGGAGCACTTTGCGTCGTACCTCAAATTCCAATTTGGTGACATCATCGCAACTCGGATGATACGACAACAGTCGCCCCAATAGGCCTTTTTCCTCCAAGGCAAACACCATTTTCAAACCAGACTCAATGACGTGGCTCCGCTTGTAGTAGTGGTGAGCCTTCACGATCTGATCAATCTTTTCCAATTTACTTTCCTCGATGCGGAAAGTGACTACCTTTGTTTTCTCCATAACTCTGATTTTTAGAATGACGGTGCAAATATACGAAATAATCTGCAGATTGTATTACAAAGTATACGAAAAGTGTACGAAAACCATACGAAGAAGTAATACAACGTACGGAATTTTTTATTTTGGCTGCTATAATTGTAATACAAAGATATATTACAATCGTCGACAGTAAAAATGGTACCCGCTTTCACAAGCGAGTACCACCACCAAATGCAATTTTCATGTCGATCCCAAAAATCTAAAAGAATATTACTTCACTTATCTGACAAACTTTCCAATTCATGATTAACGTCCTTGGAATCGACCGGGGCTGCATGATGTATGGAATCTTTTACCTGAACATGCTTTTCCCAAAGCACCTCAAGACGTCGCGTGTTCCGGTCATACTGGATATAGCCACTGCTATCCCCAATGATGAACGAAGGCCACCGAACACAGCCCGATAATAAACTACTCAGACTTAACAATCCAATTAACCTAAAACGAATGCTATACCTCATATCTATGCTCACATTAAACTCCATGCACTCATAAACAACTTACTGTCTATCCAAACGCCACACTCCACATACGCCATACCCCGCGCAATGTTACAAATCAGCGTGCGGTCGTTTGGATCGAGTTTAGCAGTAGGAGAAAGGCCAACGTGGTCACTGACAAAATCCACATACTTGGCAGTGGCATTTTCCGTTGGTGGTGCCCACACCGAAATCAGTTTCTTAAGCGTGTCCATGCGTGGCCTTGTGTCTTTGAAACCAGTGATATGGTTACGAATCAGTTTAAGGGCTGCCCGTATACCATACTCCATAGAAATAAACTCCTCAAATGCTGGGTCTGTCTGGATGGGGCGCTCGCCCTTCCATGATGACCCTTTTCGAATGTTCAAGGGGTTGTTATTTCGGATTCCCCTTGGTTCTTTCTTTTTCTTCTCATTCATAGATCAGTAGTTTTGGAAATAACGGGCGTAGATGATGGAATCATCCGGGCAACTGTACACCGTCTTCACGAACCCATGGGGAACGGCCACACCATTCCTGCCGATTCGCTGGGTGTCGGCAGGCCACCATACTGCATCGACATGGACGCGTAGCGGATGCCCATTGCGTGCATACGAACGGCATCCATCTTCAACACGTTTCCATTCACCGCGATTCAGGGACGGAACCTGAGGACATACGTTAGTCATAATGAATGTGGACCTCATCGAGGATATGGAGGCCGATCGGTCTGCCGCAGGAACCAGGTGCCCACGATCGTAGCCAGAGCGGGTGTAATCATCGTGAGTGGCTCGGGGAAGAGGGCAGCGTGTGTCCTCTGCGAAACGCCATGAAGGTTCCCTTTTTGTGTCGCCCAGGTATTGGGCTGCGCACACCCAGTCAGCAGATATAGGCACCCGGAGGGAGGGAGAGTAGACTACGAAGTATGAATCAGAGATCAACGTATCATTATCGCCATTATCAACGCAAGGGACGTTTTGAATCCCTTGCGCCCTTAGTAATACCGATAAGAGAAGCAACCAACTTAGAGTGAGGATCAGCAGGCACCCATATTCAATCTTTCTTTTCATCACGAAGCCGGTTGAACCTTTTCAGTTTGTAATCAATACCGAAGATAGTGGCGGTCAATGTCAGGAACTGGGCGCAGGCCATCAGCGTGCCACCACGAATGTCACCGTGTTCAGCCATCGACTGGCCTATGAAAGCCAGCGCGGCTGCCACAAGAAAACTGCCAACAGCCACAAACCCTTCAATCTTCTTATCATGTATCATATATTGAGTGCCTTTATTCGTTTATCCATGTAGGTTTCACGTCCCAAAGTGTCTGCCATCCCCAAGCCACCTGAGGCGAGGGGAAGGCTACCCATTCCATCTGACAATTATTATACCTGAAGATATTCCCCTCTCTCATGCGTATTCGTCGACCTGTGCATCCAGTTCGGCTAACCTGGAGGTCATCTAACCTCTCACACCTTAGATGCAAAGACCCATCAGCGTTTGAGAAATAGGAATTCAAAGGGACGTTAGAGTTAGTCTTTATATAGTTTCTCCAATTAGAGGCCGTCAAAACATCATCGAGGCGTACAGTTGGCTCTGTATAGAACATAATCCACGCGACGAAGGAGCGTGATGGAGTGGTACCCATGCAGAAGAAGATACCAACGAACTGCATACCTGCTTTGAGATGATATTGGGACAACCATTGCCCGACCGTCGGGCTAGCACCCATGCCACGGCATTCCACCTCAAAGAATCTCTGCCCAGCGGATGCAGGATTACAGTAGATGCTACCATTCCATCTGATAGACCCTTGCGAGATGATAAACATACCATCTTTCGGGACAGACTGCCCTTTTCGGGGAAAATCGAAATTCCAGTCTGGCCAGTCCGGCTCATCCCAATATGCAATGATCTCTTCTTTCACCTCATTGTAGTTGACCTGTGAGAACTTACTGACCGAGTTAGTACCGGGGTCTACACCTTCAAAGCCGGTTCCCATGAAATCACGGTAGGTAAACATGGCACGCTCAATCATGGCCATTGTCATTCGGGCACGCGCTTGTTCATCTGTATTGGGATTGAACCGCACTTCAGGATTAGACGATACGACCTGCCGAAATGACCCATCAGCATTGCGAGTTATGCCATAGATAACATCGCCTACCTTACCACTCAAAAGCCCATTAGAGCCACCTACGCGCGAACGTGCCATATTAATTTGGATTACACTAACTGTTAATCAAAAAGAGGGTAGGGCTAAGCCCTGCCCCCTATAGAAAGAATTGAGTTGTGAAAGTGTCTGCATTCATCTTCTCAAGCACATCGAATATCCTTACGACATCACCAGCCTTGAATGGAGCCAACCTTTCCTCACTCAAAAAGTTTCTGAACGCTCTGACTTGAAATGATTCTTGCGGATAGTCATTCGTTGGGGTGAATATGAACATCATGGAGTCTGGGTTATCGTAGCCGCCCCACAAATGCTCATCGTCAAATCCGAAATTAGTGCCAAAGCGCACATAGAGCGTATCCGTCAAGCCATGCGGCGGGATGGTACATTCATAGTCCATCCACACCGACACGGCCGATGAATCAAAGGTCGCCTCCGTTAAGAAACTGCTCCGAGCCTACGGGATAGGTCGGGAGTGCATCATCAGCAGCGTAGGTATTGTCATTACCCACACCAAGAACGCACTCGTTGTGTATCCACTGACCGTTCACCTTCTCTGAGACGATAACGCCTGCGTTACCATCATCTGGAGCATTCGAGCACATCACGGCCACATTGTTGTTAGCGAATGCGACAGTGAAATTAGCATTGGCTTCAATAGTGAACAAAGAGCCAGCGTTTGCAGCCGTAATCTCGGTAGCGTCAGCCAAAGTAGTGGTCAGTCGCAGGCGAGCGAACTGAGCACCCTTAGTGCTGGAAACCATCACGTAAGTCAAGAAACCCTCAGCAGAGAGGCCTAAAGCGGCCTTGAGGTCACCGACGGTGTGTGCATCTGCAGCCAGGGAAATACCCATTGCAGTCACGTCTGCACTGATTGCACGAGGCAGTACAGCAGAGCCTGAAGCAATGACGTAGCGGCCACCACGGATGCCCTTCTCTTGGTACTTCACCAAACCGAAGGAATTGCCACTTGCGGGGTTGGCGGTGGCATCTGCCTTCACCAGTGCATAGTTACGACGAATGAACTCACTGATTGAGGGCTGACCAACGGGGAGACCATCAAAAGAGTGGTCGATGATGGGCTTGAGTGCCGACACCGCCTGCATCACGGTAGACATGACCATTCGGCCAAACATCTGTGAAGACGACCGGGGGTTAGCAACGGATTCAGCGAGGGAGCGAACAACCTGCTGTTTTGTGCCCTTTGAAGTCTTACCAATCGAGTAGACATCAGAGCCGATACGGCCACGGAGGTATGAGCGAGAACCACCATTTTTACTTTTTGCCATATTATAAAGACGTTTAAGTTTGACATTTGCCCGCTTCCCTTGGGCGATGGGGTGCAGAGATCGGGACACTCTGAAACGTCGGCAAAGGTACAAAAAAATATTTTTCGCACCAAATCGGGAGTAATCAGGGAGGTAGTAGGGAGCGGGTCGGCATTAACTGACAAAATTTTGACAAATTAAGAAATACCCGAAATCAATCTGTTATGCATTTTTAAGAAAGATTAAGACACGGTTTTATGAAAATCGCAAAAATCCGCAAATCTGTGCGCAGCCTGCGAGGGCGCTAAGCCCGGTAAAAAGGGGGCGTAGCCCCCAAAAAATTTTTGGGAACCAACTGTGCATTCATTGAATACATGGAAGACCTGAACAAAAAAAAGGGTGCCCGCTGGCACCCAAAATCTACGTTATTAGTACTTG
>JAEIGA010018099.1_pt1 | contig 10732 bp, 4 predicted proteins | sample 9270691 | NCBI WGS metagenome assembly JAEIGA01 (sample SAMN17057246, study PRJNA624740) | gut metagenome | biome: biome; isolation source: fecal sample | host: Bos grunniens | place: China: Xizang | collected 2019 | reverse complement strand
ACTACCGGCTCCATGGTATAATCTATAATAGAAAAATCCGTTCCTTCTTCATGAATATGCATCTGCACGGTAATTTTTGCCATGCCGCCCAAAAGTCGCGGAATCTGGTCCTGGGTAGAAATGAAATTGCCCACAGAATAATACACCAGCATCTCGTGTCCATCCTCACGTGTCAGCACGGTGTATGGCTCAACCACATGTGGATGTGCATTAATCGCAATATCCACACCCTGCTCCAAAAGGAAATCTACCCATTGCTTAGAATATTCGCTTGGTTCATACACGTATTCATCACCTACATGCAAAAATACGATCACCATATCGCTGATTTCCTTTGCCTTGGCAATATCTGCTGTCATCTTCTCCTTGTCCAACAGGTTTACCAGATAAGGCTCATTCGCAGGCATCGGAAGTCCGTTCAGCCCATATGTATAATTTAGCATTGCAAACCGGATGCCCTTGCATTCCACCACGTCAATGGTATTTTGGTCTTCTTCACTTTCGTTAATACCAAGCACGGTAATTTCCGGGTGCTTTTCCTTCCAAAAATTCAAAGTATCCCAAACACCTTCCGCACCTTTATCAACGGTATGATTGCTGGCATGCAGTACCACATCGAATCCGGTGCGCACTAAAGAATCGCCTATCTCCGTCGGTGAACCAAAAATCGGATAAGCACTTATTTTGCTGCGGTCTTCGATAAATATAGTCTCTTGATTCACAATCGCTAAGTCTGCCGCTTGGACTTCGTCTTTGACATTTTCATACAAATGGTCATAGTTCCACTCACCGCTGTCGTTCATACCGGTTTTGTAGAGACCTGTATGAATCAGGTTGTCACCTACTGCCAATAAATCTACCGTTACAAATGTTTCTTGAAAAACATCCTCCGTTGTCTCCGTCTCCGAAGCAATGCTTTCTTCTGTTTCCTCCGTAGCTACAGATGGTACACTTTCCGACACTGGTCCATCAACCCCAACCTGCTGCGCACACCCTACGCATACTGCCGCAGTTAACAATGTCGCCAGACCGATTTGTAGTTTATATAATAATTGATTTTTCATTTGCATCGCCTTTTTTTCTACAAATTTCTTTAGTACCAATATAACACATTATACCAAAAAGGGGCAACCCAAACGGTCGCCCCAATCGTACATTATTTCAAAATAAAACTGTCAAAAATAAACAAATCAAATTTGTCTTTTACTTTCTGATATTCTTCCTCGCTCTTTATCGTATATGCTACGGATAACGCACCCATCCTTCTGCACAATCTTCTGGAAATATTACTTTCATGCTTGTGATTGTATGCGATAAAATCCGGTCTTGCAGTCACGTTTGTCACAAGAAAACTTATAGCGGTCATCACCACATTCCCTTTATACTTGTCAAAGCGAAAATATTCTTCACACAACTGACCTCGCATTACGTCCGGGCGATTTTTGCGATACCAGATTACTGCCAATGGGTGAAAACTTTCCACGCAATAAACACCCTGATATCGACTAAGCACCTGATCTGCCAGCTCGCAAACTCTGGTCTGCACTTTATCCAGCTTGTATTCAATGATCAGCGGAACTTTGCCATCCACAACTTCCAGCACTTCTTCGAATGTCGGTATTGTCTCATCAGACTTTGCCAATTTTAACTGTTGAAGTTCCTCCAAGGTATAATCCCAGACATTACCTTCCACACCGCACATTCTCATGAGCTTCGCATCATGAAATACTACCAGCTTGTCATCCTTCGTAAGCTGCACGTCAAATTCAATACCATAGCCTGATTCCACAGCCTTACGGATCGCTGCCAGAGAATTTTCCGGAGCCTCGGAATTATTGTCAAAAAGTCCTCTGTGTGCATAATGTCTGCCCACGAACGGGGTTCGATCTGCTCTATGAAACATGCGTGGAGCAATCAAAAACAAATATAACACTATTAATAGTAATAAAATAATCACGATTATCATTTTTACCGCCACAAATCAAATTAATCTTCTACATCAAAACTTTCTAATACGCTGGCTTTTTGCTGTGGTTTTACGTCACCATGCTTAACCATCTGCATTGTACAGAACGCCAACATACTAAATACTACCGCATACGGGAATAATGTTCTGTAAGATACATGCTCTAATAAAAATCCGGATAAAATTGGAGTAATAACCTGTGCGGACATTGAAAATGTATAATACAGGCCGGTATACTTACCAACATCACCTGCCGCACTGATTTCTACTACCATAGGCAGAGAGTTCACATTGATTGCTGCCCATGCAAAACCGATAACAGCAAAAAAGATGACCATTACATTACTGTATGTATTAAAAAGGCCTGCCGCAAAGAAGCAGCTCGCAAGTAAAATAACGCCTATTAAGATGGTCTTTTTACGACCGATGCGGCTGGAAATCATACCAACCGGAATATAACTGATAATCGCAGCTACGGTTGCCATCATCAAACAGTTTGCATAACCTCCGTTTTGCAGTCCCCAAACCTCGGATGCATATCTTGAAAACGCAGTGGTAACCGCATTGTATGCAGTAAACCATAAAGCGATGGATAAAAGCATAAATACTAAGCTGCGCTTTACATCCTTTGGAAGTTCTGCTGTGGACTTTGGTGCCTCCTCTACAAGGCTCTCATCTTCTAAAGGCATTGCTGCACGTAATTTATTTTCTTTGATAGTAATGAATAAAATCACAACACTGATTGCCATAAATAAAGCAACGGCAGTAAATAACGGCATATAATCAGGAGTGTCGCCAGGTCCTACCAAGACTTTAATCATAAGTAATGTAAATACACCACCAACTGCACCCATCAGATTAATGATGGCATTACCTTTACTGCGAAGAGGCTTTGGTGTCAGATCCGGCATCAAAGCAACTGCCGGTGAACGGTATAAACCCATTGCAATCAGCAAGAAGAATAATGTCGCTACGAATAACACCACATTTTTTGCTGCGTTCGCATATCCTAACGTCATCAACAAAATGACCGCCAAGGTAGTACCACCAATAACAAAAGGCATACGTTTGCCAATAGGTGTATCAACTTTGTCAGACAAAGTACCAAAAATCGGTAACAAGAACAATGCTAAAACATTGTCCGCTGCCATAACAAAACCGGTAACCGTTTCCCCTAACCCAAACGTGTTCTTCAAAATGAGTGGGATAACATTGTCATACATCTGCCAAAATGCACTGATGGACAAAAAAGCCAAGCCGATAAGTATCGTTCTTTTGTAATTCAACTTCATAACTCTTCCCTGCTTTCTGTAAATATCTAATAAATAATATTTTATCGTAATATATTATACTATTTTTTCCAATTGTATACTAGTACTTATTATGTGAAATTTCTTTTACACAAAATTAAAAAGGGGCTGCACCGTGTGTGCAACCCCTAATTTTATTTAGAAATATTTACTTCAGCGAGACTTATTCAACGCTTCTTCTTTTGCTAATGAGAATACCTGCTAATGCTGCTACTGCTACAAACAAGAGACCAAGATATAATCCGATAGGAGTTGTATCGCCTGTTGCTGTAGTTGTACCTGCAGATGGAGCTGCTGGTGTAACTGCTGCGTCGTCATCATCATCGTCGTCATCATCGTCGTCCTGAACAGGTGGTACTGGAGGTGCTGGAGGTGCTGGATTTTCAGCATTGTCGCCTTCCCAAACTACGTCAAGATTATGTAACATAGTTGTGTTCTGCCATCCGCCGGAACCTGTTGTGCCAGTATGCTGAATGTGAATACCGCCGAAGTTATTTGCTTCTACGTCTGCACTTAAATTTACTTCGTGAGGATAACCTGCTGCTGCCTGATCACCAAGCTGTGCAGTTGGTGTAGTAACCTTCGCATTCAACTTGCCATCCTTGTATTCCAATTCAACAGTACAGCCTGTTACATAGCAAGATGCGATTACTTCTTCAGAGATTGTGGTAATAGTACCGTTATCGTATTTCACAAGTGAGAAGGTAACTGCATTGGAAGCTGCTCGTGTACGCATAATTCTGAGACCATAGCCAGTAAGTGTTGTGGTATCAAACTTAAGGCATACATCCATGTACTGACCTGCACTACCGAAGCCCTGACCTGCTGTCTTAGCTGGGTCAACTACTAATTTAAGACTCATATTGCCGTATTCATCTGTTACTGGTGTGTACATAAGTCTTGCACCGCGGGTTGTCTGGTATAAACCTGCGCCCACACAACCGTTTCCAGTTACACCATATACATATGGGGCCGCTGCATCAGAGAATCCTGTCCAGCTCGTATCACTTGGCATAAAGGTATCTACTGTCCAGAAACCAGGTAAGATTTGATCCTGCTTGGAACCTGGGAAGTTTGCAAAGTCAGTAGACATATTTACAGATTTAACATCTGCTGTTACAACTGCTGCATCTGCAACATCACTCTTTGCTTCGCCTGCATCACTTGTAAGACTCTTTGGTGCTACAGTTGCCATTAAGTAATAGCCTGTATCGCCTGCTGTTAATGTGTATTCCTTTAATGGTTCATCGTTTCTGGTAACTGCTACTAAAATAGGATTTGTACCTGCTGCATCTGCACAACGATACCAGTTGATAACAGAAACATCTTTTCTGCCATTCAGATCAAGAACGTAATTTACGATTGCTTTACCATCTGCGATAGTAACGGTTGGTTCTGTAACGAATGATGGAGGAGCAACCTTTGCAGGTTTAACGTTAATTGCTACTGCGCCTTCCAAACCGCTTGCATCCACTGCTGTAATAACAACTTTATGTGCAAGTTCTTCGTTATTTGTACCAACTACTGTACAAGTGCCATCGCCATTATCTGTAATCTGAGCATATGCTACATCTTCTGTACGGATACTGTAAGTTACGTTACATGGTGCCGCTGTGCCATAGAAGTAACTTGCACTTGCTGTCAATGTTGCTGTGCTGACACCGGACTCAATTTCTGAAGCATCTGTTCTTACAGTCAGGCGAGTTGCAATCGCATCCTTACCTTCTGCAACAACGATATCTTTTACGCCCATTGGATCCCAATCATCAGCGCCTTTTAATAAGTTATAAGTATTGTAGTATACCTGACCATCTTTTTCGAGTCTGTATGCTGCAAGAACATCCTTGCCAGCCATCTCAACAGTTTCTGCTGCGCCTTCGCCACCGATAACAACTGCGCTTCCGTTATGAAGAACGTTGTACTGGTAGCACTTTAAGGATGCAGATGGATACTTGGTCCAGCCTACTCCAAATGGAATGCTGTAGTTGGAAATATATTCACTGTCAACTGCGATAACCTGACCGCCTTCTTTTGTGAAGTACTGGTTTGGTTCTGACTCTACGTTCATAAGTACACTGTTGAATGTACAGCCTAAGAATGCTGCACCGGAACCGGATGTAGAGTAGAATGGTCTGTTGCCGTAGAATTCAAAATCACAATGTAAGTAAACTGCATTGCCGTTTAAAGCATCGTCTGTACTTTCGAAGTGACATTCATTATATAAGCTTCTGCTTGCGCCATTGATTGGCATCAAGTTAAGACGGCTTAAGAAATCACAGTTTTCTGCGTACAGCTTATCACCTCTCATACTAGCAAGCTGAGCCTGAGTGATAGTGGTTGTTCTTCTAGGCTGATTTAATTCAGGTTTTAATGGATACTCTAAATCAATACTACAGTAGTTACCGATTGTAAGATTTTCTACATTTAAGTTTGTTACGTTAAACTGGAACATAGTGTAGTTACCCTGGGAACCATGGCTCTGACCACGATTTGCAGCGATTACTACATCTTCCGGATCTTCATTCAGACCGATTAAGTCTAAATACTTAGCACTTACTGTCATACCGGTTGGTGCACCCCAAGCAGAGGTTACTGTTTCGGTAGAAAGTGGATCATGGATCCAGTATACATATGGTGCAATGTATACCTTCATAGGAGCATCTTCTGTACCGTCATTCAGTACATCCGCTGTTAATACTTCTTTAATATCGTTATAAACGAAATCATATTTATCTGCTACTTCATCACTTAAAGAGCCATCGAGGAAGATTGCTGTTTCACTAAGTTCAATCTTTTCGCCCTTGTAAACGATGTAAGAACCATAGAATTCAACAGGATCCGCTGCATCTAATGGTGTGTAATCAGGAATGCTTGGATTCTGTGCTGTCTTGCCAGCCCAAACGATGTCAAGATTGTGGAGCATAGTTGTATTCTGCCAATTACCGGAACCCTGTGTACCTGTATGCTGAATATGAACACCACCAAAAGTATTAGCTTCTACATCAGCGCTTAAGGAAATTTCGTGTGGGTAACCTGCCGCTGCCTGATCTGCGAGCTGTGCAGTAGGAGTAGTAACGTTTGCTGTTAACTTGCCATCCTTAACTGCTAATTCGATTGTACAGCCTGTTACATAACAGGATGCGATAACTTCTTCTGAAATCGCGGTAATAGTACCGTTGTCATATTTTACAAGATAGAATGTACATGCGTTGGAAGCTGCCTTAGTACGGATAATTCTTAAACCATAACCAGTTAAAGTAGTAGTATCGAACTTGAGACATACGTCCATGTACTGGTTTGCACTACCAAAGCCCTGACCTGCTGTCTTAGCCGGGTCAACTACGAATGTAAGGCTCATGTCGCCATATTCGCCTGCAACTGGTGTGTACATAATTCTGGAACCACGTGTGCCCTGATATAAACCAGCGCCTACACAGCCATTACCTGTTACGCCGTATACGTATGGATTTGCTGCATCATTGAAACCTGTCCAAGAAGCATCACTTGGCATATATGTATCAACGGTCCAGAAACCTGGTAACACTTGTGCCTGCTTGCTGCCTGGGAAGTTCGCAAAATCTGTAGAATAATTGATAGCTGTTACATCATCAGCTGTGATAGCTGTTGTGTAAACAGCTGCTTCTGCTGCACCTGCATCACTTACGAGTGTCTTTGGTGCAACACTTGCCATTAAGTAATAACCTGCATCGCCTGCAGATAATACATAGCCGTTTAAAGGTTCGTCATTTCTTGTTACTGCAACTAAGATAGGATTAGCGCCTTCTGCATCACTACAACGATACCAATTGATAATAGAAACGTCTTTCTTACCATTTAATTCGATATTGTAGCTTACATTTGCCTTACCATCTGCAACAGTAATAACCGGCTTTTCGATAAATGCAGGAGGATCAATCTTACCAGGGGTAACATTAATCTGTACTGCTGCTTCAAGACCGCTTGCATCTACTGCTGTAATAACTACTGCATGAGCAATGTCTTCATAATTTGCACCTGTTACAGTACATGTGCCATCGCCGTTGTCTACGATATCAGCATATACGTCATCTGCTTCGCTGATCTTGTATGTTACGCTATAAGGAGCGTTGCCGCCATAGAAGTAGCTTGCACTTGCTGTAATAGTAGCTGTGCTAACACCGGTTTCAATACTGGATGCGTTTGATCTTACGCTAAGAAGTGTAGGAACTGCTGCTGCGTCTGCAAAAATTTCCTTCACGCCCATTGGATCCCAATCATCAGAACCCTTTAATAAGTTGTATGTATTGTAGTAAACTACGCCGTCCTTTTCCAGTCTGTATGCCTTAAGAACGTCTTTACCTGTCATATCAACAGTCTCTGCTGCGCCTTCTCCGCCAATAATTGCTGCTGCGCCATTGTGAAGAATGTTGTACTGGTAGCACTTCAAGGATGCGGATGGATACTTGGTCCAGCCAATACCATATGAAATGCCTTCGAAATTACTGATGTATTCACTATCTACTGCGATAACAGGGCCGCCTTCTTTTGTAAAGAACTGATTTGGCTCACCTTCTACGTTGAGAGTCAAGCAGTTAAATACACAATTAAGGAATGCTGCACCTGAACCGGATGTAGAGTAGAATGGTCTGTTTCCGTAGAAATCAAAATCACAATTTAAGTAAACTGCTCTGCCGTTTAAAGCATCATCTGTACATTCAAAATGACACTCATTGTAAAGGCTTCGGCTAGCACCGTTAATTGGATCCAGATTCAAACGGCTGACGAAATCACAGTTGTCTGCGAACATCTTCTGTCCGGACATATCCGCGATCTGTGCCTGAGAGATGGTTGTTGTTCTCTTTGGCTGATTTAATTCTGGCTTTAATGGATATTCCAGATCAATCGCACAATAGTTACCAAATCTGATATTGGAAACATTTAAGTTTGTTACGTTGAAACGGAACATTGTGTAGTTACCGTTTGCACCATGATACTGACCACGGTTACCTGCGATTACTACGTTTTCAGGGTTGGTGTTAAGACCAACCAGATCAAGATACTTGCTTGCACTTACTACCATACCGTAAGGGCTGCCGTATCCTGGTGTAGGTCCTACAGTATCTGTTGCCAGTGGATCATCGATCCAATATACATATGGAGCAATGTATACTGTCATCGGTGCATCTGCTGTACCTTCTTTTAAAACGTCAGCGGAAAGAGCATCCTTAATGTCGTTGTAAACATTAGGATACTGTGCAACTACGTCGTCACTTAAAGAGCCATCCAAATAGATTGCGGTCTCACTAAGTGTAATTGTTTCCCCTTTGTACACAATGTAAGTTCCACCGAACTCGATAGGGTCATTGGCATCTAAAGCTACGTAGCCATCAACATTTTCCGCACTCGCTACGACCGGCTTTAAGCCAACAACGCCAAGACACATTGCGGCCAGCAACATCAAGCTGCCGAACCATTTGAGTTTTCCTTTCATTAGTTTGTCCTCCTAAAACAATATTGTATAAACATTATGTCAAAACTCCCTATTACATTCCATGGTTTTTTTGTCTTTTCTACTCTCTTTACAGTTTTTTTACTTTTTACCAAGTAATTTTCTGACTTTTGACGTTTGCTATGTGTTTTTCACAAGTACTTTTGGGGATGATACAACAAAATTTCTGTATTTTCTTTTTTCTTCCCAAATATTCCGTTGTTTTTCACTTCAAAAAATAGTATATTTTGATTATCCTATAAATTATATATGATGAAGGTGGATTATTATGAACAAGTCAAAGAAAATTGATATGACTCAAGGTCCAATCATGAAATTAGTTATATTATTTGCGTTGCCTATCACGGTAGGAAACATTTTACAGCAGTTATATAACACCGTGGATACACTGGTTGTAGGAAATTTCTGTGGCAGTGAATCTCTCGCAGCCGTTGGTACGAGTGCTCAGCCGATAGAAATTCTTTTGTGTATTTTTATGGGTCTTGGAACCGGAGTTTCCATTCTGGTATCTCAGTGTGTCGGCAGCGGTAATATGGCTCGCCTCAAAAAGGTTATCGCAACTGCCGCTTCCTTCTTATATATGTGTGCTATTCCACTTTCCATCCTGGGATATATATTGGCTCCGCTTTTATTGCGCTGGATGCAGGTTCCGCCGGAAGCTTTTGATTTATCTGTTTCCTACACCCGAATCGTATTTTTAGCAACTCTGGGCAATATGGGTTATAATATGAATGCCGGAATCTTGCGCGGCATAGGCGACAGTCGCTCTTCCCTATTCTTTCTGCTTATTTCCTGTGTCGTAAATATCGTACTGGATTTAGTATTTGTAGCACTCTTCCATATGGATGTTTCCGGTGTAGCACTGGCTACCGCTATTGCTATGTATATCTCCTGGCTGAGCAGTATTATCTATATTAAGCGCAAATTCCCTGACTTGGAATATTCCGCTGTTCCGCGAATACTGGACAAGACAGTTTTAGGCGATATTGTCAAGATCGGCCTCCCATTAGGCTTAAATCAATCTATCTATTCCGTTGGACACGTTATGGTGCAAGCGTTGGTTAACGCACAGGGTTATACCTTTATGGCTGCATGGTCCGTTGGCAGCAAGATTCCTAGCATTGCAAACGTAGCAATTACTTCTTTCTCTTCTGCCGCTACAACTTTTGCCGGTCAGAATTTGGGAGCAGGCAATTATACCCGCCTCAAAAAAGGAAGTTTACGCATTCCGTTCAGCTCCGGTCTGATCACTTTCATCGCCGGAATTACATTAACCTGTTTCTGTCGCCCTATTTTAGGTCTGTTCACTTCAGACCCTGCAGTATTAGAACTTGCAGCTCGTTATATTTACGTACTGCTTCCATTCACATGGTGTTATGCGGTATTTAACGGCATCAACAATTATGCAAATGGTCTTGGCGAAGTAAAGTACACAACTATTGTTAACCTCGTAATTCTTTGGGTTGTACGTATTCCATGTGCATACTTGATCGCATACTTTATCGATGGAACATGGATCATGGCATCCATCACAATCAGCTTCTTCTTCGGTTTGGCCGGCATGCTTCTTTTCTACCGCAGCAAACGTTGGAAAGAGATTCTTGCTCTTGCGGACAAGCAGGAAAAGGCTCTTCAAAATTAATCATACTTATACACAACACAAAAGCTGGCACCACTTGGTACCAGCTTTTCTTTTTGTTAAATATTCATTTTACGAAACTACCTTTCGCATCCACTTACCTCGTATTAATCTTACAAGGAATACCACGCCTCTGAAACACAATTCTGTACACATTGCAATCCAGATACCTACCAGTTTGAGCGGACCTACCAACAAATAAGACAGCGGAACGCGTACGCACCACAAACTTACCAGGCACAATAAACTGCTCACCAGTGTATCACCAGCTCCTCTAAGAACGCCTGCTACTACAATGGATGCTGCATAAAACGGCTCCGCAAAGGCTT
>JAEIGA010018098.1_pt1 | contig 10732 bp, 10 predicted proteins | sample 9270691 | NCBI WGS metagenome assembly JAEIGA01 (sample SAMN17057246, study PRJNA624740) | gut metagenome | biome: biome; isolation source: fecal sample | host: Bos grunniens | place: China: Xizang | collected 2019 | reverse complement strand
GATTCTCCGCCATCGGCTCAGGAACCAGCGAACTGTCGTTCTTCATGGCATATGTCTCAGGGAAATGTCTCTGAAGGAATATCTCCAGCTGATGCAAATGGATGAAATCCGATGTGTCAGTGATGATTGTGGCCAGGAAAGCCCGATATCGCTGGTAACCCCTCAACTGCGCAGCCCTATATCCGCTTCCTGTGATGTAGACAGGCTCCAGGTCGACGGTATCCGATTGGATGAACATCTTGGGTCTGACTTTCAGCTGCCACCTTGAATCCGCCATCTCCGCCGGCACAGTGATATCGAAGCCGATCGTCACATATCCGGCTCTCTCAGCTACGTTCCTGAAACGGGCAGTCACCCTCGAAGCCGAGATCACATCAGAGGCCACCATCTCACCTGTTTCGGAATCTCTTATCGCGTTCATTATTATCGGTCCGTCCGACAACGACCCCCTGATGCTGTCTATCATCACCTCCATATCCTCTTCTTCCTCTACAGGGGGCTCCGCAGGCACACTGAGGCCTATCATGACCTCACCGGACCGTATATGCTGTATCCTTCGATACGGGCTGCAAGCCAGAGCAGCAAGAAACACGCAAACCACACCGATCAAAACTCTAGAAGACATAGGCCAACGATATCATAATGTCATCAGGGAGAAGGAAATACTTCCTTCCGGACCCGACAGTCACCCCACATACCGGACACGAATACCTCCGGTAAAGCGCCATACCACTCCATAACCCCACACCGAATTCCACATTTAAATGTTTGTTCAGCATATATGTATAGCCAGCATACATTCCAACGCCGAACCTGTCTCCCTCCTCTGCCTCACTGGAAACAATCCCGCCATAACAATATTCCTGATAGCGGAGTTTACCTGCAAACCACCATCCTGACATAGTATGCCATGGCCACATCCTCGCTCCAAGGGAATAAGACTGCTGCCTGTATTGGAACTGGGCATCCGGATCCCCTTCATTGAAAGTGAACGGATTATAGCGTACTCCGGCAACAAGGCTCCATCGTCTGGACAACGAATATGACGCATCAAGATTCATAGTGCCAAGACATGCATAGTCCAACAGATTCATCGAAAGACTGAACTTCTGGCCAAAGGATGGCAAAGCCGTTGTCAGCATGATCACTGACACAACTATCACATATTTTCTCATAGGTTTACTGATATCTGCCGAAGACCTGTTCTATAACCGTACGCTTGCCAGGGAATGATGCGACCAAGGCAGACTTGAGTTCCATCCTGGAAGTGACATCAGGGCCAAGCACAGAGCCGATATCCGCGCATGAAAGCCCCCTCTCGTCGAGATACCTGAATATCTGAGGATAAAACCAATAGGATGTACCGAATGAAGGGAATGAGCCTCCATATCGTTCCTTATACATCTTGCTTTCCATATAATACGCCCACATCTCTCCGACCTCACAGACTCCTGCATCCTCACCGGTGCCGTCACCGTATGTCATTCCGGAGGTCTTGACATATGACTTCATTATATATCCGATATATCTGTCCCAGTATGCTGTGCCCGCCTTGACGAAATGACTGGCATGGGCGAGTTCATGACATGTGCAGGTATATATATCCTTATAGGATTCCCGCCCCTTGACTCCGATGGTGACGTCGGGGAGGAACACTTTGATCAGGTCCGAATAGATCCCCAGATATCTGCTTATCAGATCCGAATCCAGGACTGTCCCATGGTGCATCATCACTGCACTGCCAGCCTCAAGGCCATAGAAAAGCCATATACGGAGATCCAACGGTGGTGGAGTTATGTCCATGTCCTCCCTGGCGCAGCGCGTGAAGAATTCATATGCGGCATTGTTGACAGCACACCTCTTGAAAAGCTTTTCCTCCGAGTCCTCGGTCACTGTCATTGTGACTCCGTCTGGCGTACTACGTCCCAAGGTGGAAACCGATGCCGGCAGCAGGATAAGATTGAAGCCTATGGCAAAACCCTTTTCATTCCTGAATACAAGACGGTATCTCAGATCCGACGAAAAGGACTTCGGCATGGTATAATAGCCATCGCGATCAGTGTATGTCGTGCATATCTTCACGAAAGAATTGCAGACGACCTGTACTCCGGAAACACCGAATGGCTTTCCACCGTTTGCATGCTTATCCACTATGGTTATCCTGCCTGACGGGAAGACCTTTGCAGATGCCTTTGTGACAGGTTCGGATAGCCTGGCCGCATTACCGGATATCACATAGGCCTCCCTTTCTACAGCATCCCAGTCGATACCCGAGTCGTACGACTTGGCCATAGGGTCATTCTCCGCAAGGTAACATCCGTCTATTATCTCATATGGTATGTCAGGAAACTGAAAATCATGCGGAACGACAGCATACTGCCATGTAACATCTCCGTCCGGAACATCAGGGTCATGATACCAGTCTCCATCCACGACAATGTCATAATCCATAGGATGGTCCTGGAGATGAAGTCCCAGACCTACCAGATGGTCGAACTGTTCCTTGCAGGACGGCAGGAAACGGACATACAGATCCGTACTCTTCAATTCCAGCCTGTCAGCCTTGGTCGGATAAAGCGACTGAAGAGCCTTGGTGATGTTCTCTGTCTTGTAGGGATTATCCAGACGTTCTCCCAAAACGATCTTGCCGTGCTTGAGGTCACGGCCATACTCATAATCTACATCGCGCACATGATGCATATCATCCTTACTACATGACAGGGCCATCAATGTCAGCAAAAAGATTGTCAATCTACCTCTCATAATCGTTGCATTTAATTACGGAGGCAAAGTTCCAGAGTATTATCCGTATACGGAAAAAGTATTTGCTTATTTAAAAAAATCGCCCTCAGAGAGATCTCCAAGGGCGATTTCTATAATAGATTTTATCTGATTTCACTCAAAAACAAGATAAATCATTGTATAGGCTTAGAAGAAGGAAACGGTCTTCTGCTCCACTGCCGCAAGAAGGCTGTTCGCTACGCGGCTCACTCCAAAGCGGAAGAGTTCCTTGTTAAGCCACTCCTTGCCAAGGATTGTCGAAACAATCGAATAGTAGCAGAGAGCGTCGGCTGCAGAAGAAATACCTCCTGCCGGCTTGAAACCGATCTTCTTTCCTGTTGCCTCATAAAACTTCGCGATGCACTCGCACATCACATATGCAGCAGCCGGAGTTGCATTCACATCAACCTTTCCTGTCGATGTCTTGATGAAGTCAGCACCAGCCTCCATAGCAAGGAATGAAGCCTCTGCGATAGCCTCAGGCTTGCGGAGAAGACCTGTCTCAAGGATTACCTTGAGATGTACATTTCTTCCCTGCTTTGCAGCGACAGCATCGATGCAGGCACGTACCTGACGGATTTCCTCAGCCGCAGCCTCATAATCTCCCGCAAGGAATGAATTGAGGGCAAGAACAATGTCCACCTCATCAGCTCCCTGCTCCACTGCAAGCTCGCACTCTCTGAGCTTCACCTCAAGGAAACTCTGCGAAGATGGGAAGCATGCAGAAACAACAGTGATATTGAAGTCACACTTTCTTGCATCCTTAACGGTTGCAGCGAAATTAGGATACACACAGATTGAAGCAGGAAGCGGCCATTCAGGATATGCCTCACCGAAAGTGTTCACCTTTTCAACCAGTTTTGTCACAGAAGCAGGAGTGTCATCGGTCTTCAATGTGGTAAGGTCCATCATTGAGAAGCAACTCTTATAGACCTGCTCAGACGCCAGGTCATCAAGATTCGCTGCGATAAGCTCAAGCGCACGGCCCATTGCCTCCTGATCCGGAGCATAGCCATACTTAGTAAGATATTCTGCCATATAGTTTATAATGTTAAAATTTCAATTTCGAATCTACAATAATAGTTACCGGTCCATCATTCAAGAGGCTTACCTTCATGTCGGCTCCGAAGATGCCTCTGGCAGGTTTTGTGCCTGCCTGCTCCTCAACCTTCAGGAGGAACTTCTCATACAAGGGTATAGCCACATCGGGCTTTGCCGCCTTGATGTATGACGGTCTGTTTCCCTTTACCGTCGATGCGTAAAGCGTGAACTGGCTCACTACCATGATCTCTCCTTCCACATCCTTCACCGACAGGTTCATCACCCCCTCTGCATCGTCAAATATACGCATTGCCGCCAGTTTACGGGCGCACCAGTCGAGGTCTTCCTCTGTATCCTCATCTATGAAGGCTGCCAGCACAAGCAGTCCTTTGCCGATCTTCGCCTCATATCCTTCAGCAGGCACAGCCACTGCGGCCTGTGCCACTCTCTGTATCACCAGTCTCATACCTATCCCCTTATCTGCACGTCAAACCCTTCATCCACGAGCGGCTTCACAAACTCTGCCATCTCCTCAACAGTATATTTCGCCAGAGACTTATCGGGAGTCTCCCTGTCAATCGTATAGACCATCACCTGTCTTGGATGCAGGTCACGGACTATGTCATACCATGCCTCAAGGGCTTCTGGCGAAGCCGTGTTGAAGTCCGGAGACTTCAGAAACATTGTCTGGAGAACGAAGTTGCCTTCAAACCTGCGAAGACTCTCCACGATCTTTTCCAAGCGGTATAGGCCGCACGGCTTGTTGATCTTCTCTATCAGTTCATCGCTTGATGCGTCAATCTTCAAGATCGGATTGTCCACCTTCTTCAGAGCCTCAGCCACCGACTCACGTCCGGCAAGAAAGGCATTCGAAAGTACAGACACCTTAGCCTGAGGATAATACTTGTCCCTCATGCGGAGGGTTGCATCTATAATCTCAGGGAATTCCGGATTCATCGTCGGCTCTCCATTGCCTGAGAATGTAATCGAGTCAACTGGAACACCCTCCTCGACCGCCTTCGACATCTTTGTCTCGAGTGCAGCCTCAACCTCGGCAAGGGTCGGAAACCTGCGTTCCGCAATACCGTCCTTGTTCCATCCGCACTCACAATAGACACAGTCAAAATTGCAGAGCTTTCCCTTCGAAGGCAGAATGTTGACTCCGAGGGAAGACCCCAGCCTGCGGCTGAATATCGGTCCGAAGACTATGTCGTCAAAATGCAGCATCACTTCACTCTTTCCGATGAACTGTCTGCCGTAACGCATCCATATTCATCAACGTTATTTATCCTTACAATACCTGGCCTTTTGCCGGTCTCAAGACTTCCCATGACATCCTCCTTTGCAAGGAAGCGTGCTCCATTCAAAGTCGCCCAGGTGATGATCTCAGCCATAGGCACTTCCGGGAAGTTGGCATGGAGGCAATACATCTCCTTGACCATGTCCAGGTCATCGTTGCTTGAGAGCGAATCTGTTCCCAACATTATGTCAAGACCATTCTCCCTCATCAGACCTACAGGTGGCAAGGCATTGTGTATGAATATATTGGACAATGGACATATAGCCCAAAACACATTCTTCATCTTCTCCTTTGCAGCCTCGATGTCTTCCTGCTCCAGACACACATTGTGCACGAGAAGGATATGCTGCTCATACGGAGCATCTGCCGCAGCGGCAAGTCTCTGTAGGAAATATTTCAGTGAAGACTCACCGGTTACAGGAGGTGTACTCATGCCTGAGCGCTTACGGTTCTCATACATTGCACCTGTACCTGTCCTGAGAAGGTCCTCCTCTTCCTGACTCTCCTGCGAATGATATGAAAGGAACCCCTTTGCAAGGCCTGCCGCAGCCGAAGCACTGAGAAGTTCAGGGCTCATGGTATAGCATGAGTGCGGGGTCGGTGCAGCGTCAATTCCAGCCTTGTCTGCGAGTTCATTGAGGGCTGTAACCTCAGCCATGACACCTTCGCACATATGCGGCTCGCTGCCGAACACCTCAAGGAAGGTCCTTGTGTACATATCGTGATACTTCTTCACTTCAAATGAAGCATCATCATTGCTGATGTCAGCCATAGCAGAAACGCCGGCAGCCCACATCTCGTCCATCCAGACCTTCACCAGACGAGTCTTCTCCTCTCTTCCCGCCCAGTCACGAAGTTCATTGATCTGATCGATGAAACCCGCCATGCCTGTGCCCTTGCGGAATTTTCCATGAAGATGGGAAAGTTCTATGTGGCAATGTCCGTTCACGAATCCCGGAGCAAGCGCTCCTGGGGTGATCTCCTCGCCCTCGGCACACTCTCCAACACTTACGATCGTTCCGTCTGCCTCGTCATACTCCACATATCCGTTCCTGATCACTCCTGACGGACCCGATGTATATATATATTCTGCAGTTACTCTTCTTGTTGCCATGATGCTAGTTTTCTTTTATCGTTTGCGGTCTCGGCGGACGGTTCAGTCTCAGGCTATCCTTGCCTAGGTTCAGTCGTGAACGGTTCACTTTCCCCTTCTCCGTCGCAAACAAAGGCTTCGTCTTCAGCAGAGAGTCCATTACGGTCAGAGTGTCAGCGACCGCAAGGCTGTCAGCCACTGCAGTACTGTCGGTTGCGGCCAATGAGTCACTTATGGCTACTGTGTCCCTGACTATCATCCTTGGACCATGATAGATCGTATCAGTCCTTGGCACCCTTCTGATCCTATGAGCATTGTAGGTCGTATCCCAGACCACATCTACGCTATCGGAAAGATTCCTGAGGCCGTCATGCGTCACGAATTCATTATAGAACTGGAACATTGTGATCTCAAACTTCGCAATCTCCCTCTGGATCTTCTCCTGACGCTCGATCTCCACCTGCATCTTCCTCAAATTCTTTAGTTCCTTATCAAGTATGGAGACAGTCGACCTCAAGATTCTTGAGAAACGCTCCGGGTCAGCCATATAATACTCTACTGTATACTGATAATCCTCCGAGTCATATCCGTATTTCTCAAGTATCGGCTCATAAACAAGAGAGGTATCAGCTATCATCCTGAGCCCTGGCTTGTTCTGGATCCACTGGTCCATGACCATCATCTCTGCGTATATCCTGGACATCTTGGAACGCGGAATAACCCTCGCCTTATCCTGCTTCGTGCAGGAAGAGGCGAGCATTACTGCTACTGCAAGCAATATCAGGATCTTATGCAGAATTCTCTCCATACTATCTCAATGTCGCTCCGAACTCGTTCTGGAATGTAGAGAGAAGCTTGTTCATTACCTTCTCCACATCGGTATCCGTCAATGTCTTCTCAAGATCCTGAAGGACGAAGCTCATCGCATACTGCTTCTTGCCCTCTGCGATCTTATCACCTCTGTAGACATCGAAGAGACCTACCTGCTTGATAAGCTTCTTACCCACACGGAGAGCGCTCTTGCGGAGATCCGCATAGCTTACAGACTCATCAAGAAGGAGGGCAAGGTCACGTCTCACTTCAGGGAACTTAGGAAGCTCCTTATACTTGATCTTGTTTCTCTTCACGAGTTCAAACAGTGCCGGCCAGTTGATCTCAGCCGCAAATACAGGCTGCTTGATGCCGAACTGCTTCAGTCTTGCAGGAGAGATGGTTCCCATCACTGCGAGTGGCTGGTGCGAACCCGGAAGGTTGTATGCAAGACCCTCAGAGAAGAGGTCTGCTGGAGCAGCCTCAGTCTCGAGCGAATAGATGTCACAGCCGAAACGCTTGAGAAGGAGCTCGAGATATCCCTTGAGCTGGAAGTAGTTACCCTTGCCTGGGTCTACTCTCCATGACTTCTCAGGCTGTCCGCTGATGAAGAGGGCATAGCATGTATGCTCCTCGTAAGACTCGAGGGTCTTGCCGTCAGACTCAGGATTGAACGAGTATACTGAACCGTACTCGAATGTCTTGATGTTGCTGATCTGACGGTTGATGTTGTAGGCGATCACCTCAAGACCATTGAGGATGAGAGTCTGTCTCATCACATTGAGGTCTGAGCTGAGCGGATTCATGATCCTTACGCACTTCTCCTCAGGGAAAGTCTTGAGCTTGGAGTAGTACTCAGACTTTGTGAGAGAGTTGTTCATTGTCTCGACGAAACCGTTTGCAGCAAGGAAGTCTGCGATCGACTTGCGCACCTGCTCCGGCTCCGGCTTCTGCGGAGCGTTCACAGACATTCTCATAGCCTGTGGAAGCTCAATGTTATTATATCCGTATACACGAAGGATTTCCTCTACAATATCGCACTCACGATATACATCGATCATGTATGAAGGGACAGCCACCTTTGCACCTGTCTCGGTCTTCTCAAGGAACTCGTATGCGAGACCCTCAAGAATGCCCTCGATCACATCGTGACCGATCTTCTTACCAACAAAGTTCTCGATGCGGTTATAGTCAAGGTCAACCACCTTCTTCTCGATCTTCTCCGGATAGCACTCCTGCATTCTGCCCACAATCTGGCCACCGGCAAGCTCCTGGATAAGGAGAGCCGCACGCTTTGCTGCGTACTCCACTACGAGAGGGTCAGCACCACGCTCATAACGGAATGATGCATCTGTCTTGAGACCGTGTCTCTTCGAGCTCTTTCTGATCGATACCGGGTTGAAGTATGCGCTCTCAAGGAACACGTCAGTAGTCTCCTCAGTCACACCAGACTCCTCACCTCCGAACACACCGGCAAGGCACATAGGCTTTTCAACATTCGCGATCATGAGGTCTGCCGCACTCAATGTGCGCTCGACTCCGTCGAGAGTGACGAACTTCTCGCCCTCCTCCGCTCTGCGCACTACAACCTTGCCGCCTGCAATCTTGGCCGCATCAAACGCGTGAAGAGGCTGGCCGATCTCATGGAGAACGAAGTTTGTGATGTCCACGATATTGTTGATAGGTCTGAGACCGATCGCAAGAAGCTTCTTCTGGAGCCACTCCGGTGAGGCTGTCACCTTAACTCCTTTGATTGTGGTTCCTGTATATCTTGGAGATCCGTCCACAGCAAGTACTTCTACAGGGATTGCACCCTCAGCGTCATTGTCTGCCCATGCAGAAACATCAGGCATCTTGAATGTGCATGGAACACCGTTGTGCTTGAGATATGCATAGAGGTCTCTTGCCACACCGATGTGCGAAGCCGCGTCAACTCGGTTTGCTGTAAGTCCGATCTCAATGAGAGCGTCTGTAGCGAGTCCGAGATAGTCCTTTGCCGGTGTTCCCACAACAGCCTCCGGATCAAGGACCATGATACCGTCATGAGACTCTCCGATGCCGAGTTCGTCCTCAGCGCAGATCATACCGAATGACTCAACACCACGGATCTTGGACTTCTTGATCTTGAAATCCTCACCGAGAACAGTACCTACTGTAGCGAGGAGGACCTTCTGTCCTGCTGCCACGTTAGGGGCACCGCAGACCACCTGAAGAAGCTCAGGGGCACCTGTGTTAAGTTTTGTAATGTGCAGATGGTCTGAATCAGGATGCTCTACGCACTCTACCACTTCAGCTACTATCACACCGGCAAGACCGCCAGGAATCTCCTCGATCTGCTCAAGCGAATCTACTTCAAGTCCGATTGAAGTCAGCGCCTTTGCAACGTCCTCTGGAGAGAGGTCACACTCAAGGTACTCCTTGAGCCAATTGTACGAAATCTTCATATATTGTATTTTTTATTTATTCTTCACTTCGTTCAGTCTTACGGGAACATTTCGCTAGGAAATGTCGTCCTTAGAGAAAAGAGAGCCGACATATTCTCTCTTATTGAACACCTTCAGGTCATCAATGCCCTCTCCGATGCCTACAAACTTTATCGGAATACGGAACTGGTCCACGATTCCTACCACAACTCCGCCCTTTGCCGTTCCGTCAAGCTTGGTAACCGCCAGAGCTGTGATGTCAGTCGCACGCATGAACTCCTTGGCCTGCTGGAATGCATTCTGACCTGTAGAGCCGTCCAGAACGAGGAGAACCTCATGCGGTGCATCAGGAACGACCTTTCTCATGACATTTCTGATCTTTGTCAGCTCATTCATGAGGTCAATTCTGTTATGGAGACGGCCTGCCGTGTCAATGATCACGACATCAGCATCCTTTGCCACTGCAGATTTGACTGTATCGAAAGCGACAGAGGCAGGATCAGAACCCATCGACTGCTTTACGATCTCCACACCTGCGCGTTCCGCCCAGATTGTCAGCTGATCTACTGCAGCTGCACGAAATGTATCTGCGGCACCCAGAACAACCTTCTTACCCTGAGCCTTGAGACCGCTGGCAAGCTTTCCGATAGTCGTAGTCTTACCGACTCCGTTCACTCCGACAACCATGATCACATATGGCTTCTTGCTGAAATCAAACGGAACAACAGCATCGTCAGAAGTCTCGCCTTCCTTCACATTCAGAAGTTCCGCTATCTCATCCCTGAGGATGTCCACGAGTTCATCCATTGAGACATATTTGTCCCTGCGGACCCTCTCCTCAAGGTTCTCTATAATCTTCATTGTGGTGTCTACTCCCATATCGGTGGCAAGCAATGCCTCCTCAATGGCATCGAGCAGATCGTCATCCACCTCAGTCTTACCCACAATCGCCCTTGAAAGCCTCTCAAAGAAGCCTTTGTTAGTCTTTTTGACACCCTTATCAAATATACCCATATACATTTTGTTTAACCTACAAATGTAATGCTTTTTGGAGAAATATAAAAAATAAAAAGAGGCGTAAACGGTTGCCCGATTACGCCTCTTTTTATATTACAGAGAATTATTTCTTCGCGAAGAAATCCTTTGCCTCTGACTCCTCTACGAGGAGCTCAGTGAATACATAAGCACCTGTCTTTGGAGACTTGTCCATACGGATACACTTAACCATCTTCTTGAGTGTACCTGCCTTGAAGGTTGCGACTGCTTTCTTTGCCATTTCTTAAT
>JAEIGA010018097.1_pt1 | contig 10732 bp, 9 predicted proteins | sample 9270691 | NCBI WGS metagenome assembly JAEIGA01 (sample SAMN17057246, study PRJNA624740) | gut metagenome | biome: biome; isolation source: fecal sample | host: Bos grunniens | place: China: Xizang | collected 2019 | reverse complement strand
GGTGATGTGGGAGAAGCATGGTGTGTTCGCAGTGGATACTGACATCATGTCTGCCTTCGACCAGGTGGACGTCTTGAATAAGGCTGCCCTGATCTACATCGCATCAAAGAATATGGGCTTTGAACCTGAGGGTATGTCAGAAGCCCAGATGAAGGAACTGACAGATACATTCGGATTACCTAAGTAAGTATATTGTACATATTATTGGTGGTTAAGAAAGGGGGGGAAGCCGTGATGGTCAACCCCTCCCTTAAATATTATTGACACAGAAATATATGAATTTTATATAGAATAGAGCATTTACCTGTCAATGATTACCTCACCCGAACTCATCTCACCAGACAAACCCAACCCCATCTGCATAGACTACAAGCAGATGGGACTCGGATGTGTCACTAGCTGGGGCCATCTTCCTTTGCCGGAGTACATGCTTCCATACGGAAACTATAGCTTCACATTTGAATTGAAATCACTGTAACTTTATAAAATTCTTGTTTTGTTCGTTTTTTTTTACTTTGCGGCGGTGCAATGTCGGTGCTAACTTTGTTTGTTGTGCAGAGGGGGACATTAAATAAGCAGATGTCAGGTAGTGAAAATATATACTGTCAAGTCGGATAATGTCTGGAGGACGACTCAGATAGTTCACAATTCTTCGCACTTATATGTTAGCTTATGAGAACAAATGTTATTTGCATCTTATCGATGTTTTATTCGTCTAACAGGGAAGGGTACAATGCTATACTCATGCATTGAAAGTTTTGCGTTCTTCTCTAATGAGAAAGAATCAATTGAAATAGTCAACTATATATGAATATAAATGTTAGAACGTTATGAAAGATAACATGTTTTTCGCAAAATTGGTTGCTATCACTTTTTGTGCGTTTTCAGTCTGTTTGGTTTCTTTCGCTCAAACCAGCATGGATAAATATGAGGAAACAATTAAGCAGGTTGATGAGTTGATTGCATCTGTTCCTGCACCTATACTTGAAGAGGGAACAACTGTGGTTAATGTTCACTTTAGTAATTTGGAACTTACGCCATGCGATGATCTAAACATGACGCTGATAAGATACTACTCAAAGGAACCAGAAACGTTTACTGCTGAGATAGATTCTAAGGCTTCTACAGCAGTCTTTACTTTGCAACTTGATGGCACATCAGTATGTCATTTCAGTAATTCTAAAATACCATTTACTTCAGATGTGTATTTGGCACCAGGAGAGACCGTAGACGTATGGCTTGACATGAGGGAAGTTGTTAAAAGGGATAAAACCATTGATGAGGTTAGAAGACTAATATATGAGGCAGGTCTGACGGAATGTCGTGAACCTATTGGTCCACCGGTAATCAATCTTATTCCAGTAACGACCAACGGTCATTATGCGGAAGTCAATAATAATCTGCGTTCCTTACGAGATGTCTATCTTGATGTTAAACCTCAAGACAACTGCATTTCATCGGAGTTGGCAGATTCAATAATGGACATCTATATCCAGAATTGTAAAGGAATTCTTCAGGGGACAGGGTCTGATGTTCAAAAAGCTTTTGAACTTATAGATCTGCGTCTAAATGCAGCAAATGTGGCAGCCACAAAGGCTTACTTAGGTAAGATTACTGATACATCAGACTTAAAGAGAGTGCTTCAATTTCTGAACCTCAATGACACAAGGCTTCTCCTGGGACAATCAAAAATGGCTGCATTCCTTCTCTATCAGTATTATAAGGATCTTATACCTAACTCTCCTCTTGTCGATTATTATGAGGCATTGATGAAGAGTCTTGGAGTAGAATAAATAGAAATATCAAGAGATTAGTTTGAGATTACAGATGGGACAAGTTAAGTTAGATTGTAAGTATATCCTTCAGCAGGTCTTCTGGATCTGCGCATTGGGTGTAATCGTCTTTCTTTCTTGTAGAGCATTTGTTGATCCTCAAATTACTCCCAAATGGATTGCGTTCATCTCATTAGGGCTTGTAGTCCTAATGAGATTTGCTATTTGTGTTATCCTTCGTCCCAATGATTTGCGCGTCTTTCCGGACATGAGGATCGTGCAGAATTCAATTTCTGTAGTTTTGCTCGCGTTGTCTATTTATGGGATACTTCAGCATCTTGGTGTCCTTCGCTCCGATGCTGTTTTTAAAGTTGTAGGAAGATATGATAATCCTGCAGGTTTTGCCGCAACGCTCTGTGTTGGCTTGCCATTTATAATGTACGGAACGCTTAGCAAGAATAGATTTGTACGCTACCTTAACTTAGCTGTTTTTGCTTTGGCGTCTGTAGCAGTTCTTTTATCCCACTCTCGTGCTGGTCTTGTCACTATGTTGGTGGTTTGGATTATTGGTGGACATCGTTTTATTACAAAACGCGTTGTGATGAAGTGGCTATTTGTCGTGATATGGTGTTCAATTTTACTAGCCATCATGTACGTTAAGTTGGACTCTGCATCTGGTAGAATGCTTATATGGAACTGCACATGGGAAATGATTTCTGATAGATTGATTGCAGGATATGGGTTAGGTGGCTTTGAGGCTAATTACATGGATTGGCAAGCAGCATTCTTTCAGCAGCATCCTGATAGCAAGTATGTTATGTTGGCTGACGATGTGCAGTATCCGTTCAATGAATATCTGTACGTTATGTCTATGTTTGGGGTAGTTGGCCTTTTAGTCGTTTTTGGTTGGATAGGTTTTATGGTTTGGAGATACTGGCGAAATCGCTCTGAAGAACGCAGAGCAGCCATTCTATCCATTGTGGCGGTTTGTGTCTTTGCTTTGTTTTCCTATCCGTCAATGTATCCGTTTATATGGTTTGCGCTGATATATTCAAGTGCTGTTCTCTTGTCAGATTTATCCAGTTTAGAAAAGAGGTCATTAGGATATCGTAGTGTATTGGCTGCTGTGTTGGTCGTGACGTCCATATTTGTCAGCATCAGACTTTACGGGTATGTTAAAAGTGAAACGAACTGGTGTGCGACTGTTATGGGGTTTGAAAAGGACGAAGCTTTGTTGGATAAGTATGAGGAATTGTATGACAGGATGTCAGGCAACAGGTATTTTATGTATAATTATGCATATGTGTTGTACCAGCAGCAACATTTTGATGATGCTAGAATCATTGCCTCTGAATGCCGCGATTTATGGGCAGATTATGATTTGGAGATACTTCAGGGAATGATAGAGTTAAAGGATGAGAACTACTCTTTAGCTAAGAAACATTTTAAGTATGCGGGATATATGTGTCCTAATAGATTCAGACCATTATTTCTACTGTTGAAAATATATGAGTTGCAAGGAGAAGACGAAATGATATATTCTATGGCTGAACAAATTGTTCATAAAGAGCGGAAGGTTAGTTCTACTGAAGTAAGCCGTATTATTCGCTATGCTAATAATGTTCTCGATAAATATAACAATGGCAGATAACTGTTATCATTTAATTTAAACCTATTTTATTATGAAACCGAAATTTTTATTTTTTCTATCTGTGCTTTTAGTATGGGCATGTAATACTGAGAGCATTGAGAATCGCGAATTCTCTGACAATTCGCGTGCCAAGTATGAATTCTTGCTGAAAGAATATAATCTACAAGATTATGTTGCAACAAAAACAGATGGACAAGAACAGTTTGAGTTTTTACAACCAATAGAAACTGTGGAACAATTAGAGGCTATATTAGAGGAAGTGAAAAAGTCGTTTGTGATTGAACAGTATTTTGCAGAAGATAATATGTCTATAGATGATATTGCGATTCCAACACTTCAGTCTATCTCTGAGGGTCCTGACGTTGTTTTAGTGAAGAAGGTGACAAATAATGGCAGGACAGATGTGTATATCAACGTTCAACAACCATCTGTGGTTACTAGCGCTTTTTATCCATCGGGGGGATTATTGCCATTATTTGCAGGATATGAACATGTTTCGGGATCTGTTAGTGTGGCTGGAGCACAAATTAATTTTGCAGCATATGGCGAAATGATTTTTAAGATTGCTTTGGACGGCATTGAACTGAAAAGAACACCTGTTGTAACCTATGGTTATTACAATAAAAGTACAGGTATAGGAGAATTAACAAATTAAATTACTTGTGTTATGGATACTTTGTTTTTTGTGTTTTTAATAGCCTTTGTCGCTATGCTAATTTGGTCTGATGTTTTAGTACTCAGACATATCAATCGTAGTAAGTATACCTCTCAACAGAGGACGTTGTATACATTGCTTGTGTTGCTTTTGCCATTAGTGGGTATGTTTATTTACTGGTGTTTCGTACCAAAACGATAGTTTCCTACCCAGTTATTTGCCATTGTTTAAAAGAAGAATGGGTGGGGTTCCATATTTTGAATTCATAAAATAACCTAAGTCTATGAGCAGAGTTTCGACTTTTATATTGTTTATTGTTCTATCAGTCTTATCATGTTCACGATTTGATGAGAATCTGAATAAGGCATTATGTCTGGCAGGAGATAATCGAGAAGAACTGGAGTCGGTATTGAGGCATTACTCAAGGTTTGAGTCGGACAGTTTGAAGTATAAAGCAGCGTGCTATCTGATTAAGAATATGCCGTATCACTTATCTTATCCCCAAGATGCTCATTCCGAATATTGCATGTCTTTGGATTCACTGCATCGCTTAGGAGTTAGTGCAGATGAATATGTTGTGATGGCAAGGCAGATATCAGATAGGTTCTCGAAAGTCCTTAAACCAGTTTATGACATTCAACAAATAACCTCAGACTATCTTATACGTGAAATCAATAGGTCCTTTGATTTGTGGGAACAGAAGACATATCTCCAGCACCTTACATTTGATGAATTCTGCGAGTATGTATTGCCGTACAAATGTTTGGAGGGACAGCCAATGGATAACTGGAGAGATCGCTACTACTGCTATGGAGAAGATTTATCCCATATAGGTCAAATAGACGAATATCGTTATAACGCTCGTCGTTGGGTTGAGGCTGCCAACAGAGATTTTGTGGAGGGCCCATGTAGGATGTCTATTCTGCCTTCTGATATGATGAGGATTCAGCCAGTGTTTGATCTGTCAGTTTTTACTCAACAGCCATATGGTACATGTAAAGAATTGGCTCAGTTAGTTTTGTTGAATTCTAGAGAGAAGGGACTACCTGTAGCAATTGACTTTATACCTAATTGGCCTGATAGGTCTGGCTCACATTATTGGAACTCAATCCTTACAGATGTACATGCCAGACACGATTTCGAAGGATTTATCGGTTCCGGTAATCTGCGGTTTATGGATAACAGATACGGTAAGGTGTTTCGTGCTACGTATGCTCCCCACCAGATTCTGCTGAAAGCTTATGAAGCAGAAGGACATATCCCTCCTTCCCTTCAATTATTTTCTAAGGATGTTACATCAGAATACGAACGTGTAGATGATATACGCATTCAGTTGTCTGCTGCTACAAAATGGAGGTTTGCGTACTTGGCTGTTTTTGATAATCAGGATTGGGTTCCGGTAGACGTGGCTGAAGTCCACGGAAGGAAAGTTGAGTTCAAGGATGTACCGACAGGAGTCCTTTATATGGTTGGGACTTATGGTTCTGGCGTATTTGAGCCAGTGTCTGAGCCGTTTGTTTTGGATTCGCAAGGAAACGTGTCTTATTATTCAGTAGAAGAAGAAAGACATAATATCAGACTTTATCGAAAGTTTCCGTCCTGGGGACATATTCACTTGAATAATTGGTGGATCCGAGGCGGCCTTATTGAGGCTTCTGATAATAGTGATTTTTCTCAAGCTGTTACGGTTGCCACTTTCCCTGAAAAACAATATCTTGCTAACGAAGTCGAAGTTAAGGATACTGTAGCAAGGCGATATTGGCGCTTGATGGCATCCAGTTGTGTGGCGTCGTTTTTTGCGGAACTATATTTTTATGAGAGGTTTTCTGGGAAGAGACTTGATGGAGAATTGATTTATCCTGAAGCCTATATCCGAGATGCAGTATATGATACTCCTCAATATCTAGTTGATAATGATCCTTTAACTTATTTTGCAGTGGAGGATTACAATGAGGATAAGACAAATATAGCAAGATGGGCTGGTTATGATTTCGGAAAGCCTGTGTCAATAGAGGCAGTAGGATATATGCGCCGTGGTGATGGTAATGATATTTGCCCTGGAGATGTTTATGAACTGTATTATTGGCATGACGGAAAGTGGAACCTTCATCAGAGGAAAATGGCCGAGCATGTCTATATTGATTTTACTGATGTCCCTTCAGGAGCGTTATATTACATAAAAGACATCAGCCGAGGAAAGCAAAACAGAACCTTTGTATATAAAAATGGCGAGGTTTTTTGGTATTAATACCAGACTGTAAAGATTGGACATTAGGTGATTTCGAATGAGAAAATATTTATTATGCGTGATTCTAGGACTGGCGTTCATGTCATGCGATTGTCAAAATGACAAATTCGATAACTATATCAGTCAGTTAAACGAGACTTGGAGTATAAAATTAAGTGTACCTGAAAAGAGGATTACAACTTTTGCTGAGGATTCGTTTTGTGTATTTACTTTTGGGGATATGCTAGATGATTTGCCGACTCTTCCGGTTTTTGAGGGTGGTCCTGTTTTTTCTCTTTCAAGACATTGTAAGGTGGTCTTGAGTGATATAAACAATAGGCCAAAACATAGGCCGGAAAATTTTACCTACACCACACCATCAGCCGTGTCTTGGATGTTGAGTAATTGCGATGTCCCGTGGGCTATGTGGTATATTAATAATGCTGGAGGCGTTATTACAGATAACCCAAAGGTTCTTTCTGTAGACCAGCAGGCCGCATTGCGCTTAGAAGTGGAATCATTGAGGCAGAAGTATGAGAGGGTTTTGGAAAATTGTTCATTGACGCAAGTCGCCAATTGTGATAAAATATTTATTGTCAGGATCCCACATCTGGATAAGATAGGAATAAACAAGTTTATTCCGCCATCTCCCTTTGAGACACTGGAAGCGGAATTAAAAACAAAGGCGGTGGAGTGTTATGGTGTCGAGTTTTATAAGCACTCATTAATTGAACCATTCAAGATGTTGTTTTTCATTGATGGCGAGACTAACATTGACAAGTGTGTCAGTAAGATGGCGAGGTGCCTGAAGTTCTCGTAGACAGATCTCTTATTCCAGAACTTTCCACTCCTCGATGCGTCTCTATTTTTGTTTTGAAGAAATAATAAATGTGTTGTATTCATGAAAAGGATATTTGTAATATTGATGTTATGCTTCCCATGCGCGGTGGCTTTTGCGCAGAGGGTTGTGCCCCAGGATGTAATGGAAGAGATATATGACGAAATCAAAACGCCATATAAGTATGGTCTTGTCATGTTGCCTCCAGAGAACGGCACTATGATAGATAGCCCTACTGTTTTCCGAGATAGGGGTATGTGGTACATGACATATATTATCTTTGATGGAGAAGGGTATGAAACGTGGCTGGCGAGCAGCGATAATCTGCTGGAATGGAAGACTTTGGGAAAGATAATGTCCTATGATCAAACCTCTTGGGACAAGAACCAGGTGGCAGGTTACCCTGCTTTGATTGATACAGAATGGGGAGGTTCCTATAAGTACCGTAGCTTCGATGATAAGTACTGGATGTCATATCTTGGAGGAGACACCAAAGGATATGAGGCAGGCGTCCTTTCTGTCGGAATGGCAAGCACCAGCATTAAACCATCTGAAGTTCATGAATGGGACAGAATGGATGCTCCTGTGCTTCATGTCAAAGACAGAGCAGCTGACTGGTGGGAGAAGACGACGATTTACAAGAGCAGTGTAATCAGAGACAAGGATAAGGAGACTGGCCGCCCTTTTGTCATGTTCTATAATGCGAAAGGAAAAGATCTTCCGCAGCATGTCGAAGGTGAAAGGATTGGTATCGCCACCTCTGATGACATGGTGAATTGGACCAGGTACGAAGGCAATCCTGTAATGGACCACAATGCCGGCATTACAGGAGATGCATATATACAGAAGATAGGAGATGTCTGGGTTATGTTCTATTTCGGAGCCTTCTGGGGAGATTATCCCAGAGGCGCATTCAACCATTTCGCGTGCTCATACGACCTTCTCAATTGGACAGATTGGAAGGGCCCCCATCTCATTGAGCCTTCTGAGCCGTTTGATGACCAATATGCCCATAAGTCATGCGTGGTTAAATGGAAAGGAGTCGTTTATCATTTCTATTGTGCTGTAAACAGATGTTTCCAGAGAAGCATAGCAGTTGCAACTTCCAAGGATTTGGGAAAAAGCGATTTGACTTTTTGATCAGTTCTGTGGTGTTGCTTAAAAAAAATACCAAAAAGACTTTGAATAATGACGATGTTCAAAGTCTTTTCTTTATTCTGCTTTCTAGATTGAGAGGAACTTACTATCTCCACATTCCTATTTGTATCTCACAAAGTAGATTTTTAAAATTTGTTTTCTCTAATATATTTGATATTACCTCTATAAATATTGACCGCCGGAATCGATTCTTGATGCTGTTGGGAACGATAATGTCAGATTTGTTCCTAAATCGTTGGGTTTATATTGAAACGGGAACAAAATCAACGATTCTGTTCCCGTTTCATCTAAATATGTGTGCATCGCAGGATGCTCGAAGTTTAATGTAATGTCACTCCCGGCCAGTCGTCTGTACGGAAAGGGGAGGCTGGGAGACCTTCTGTGTTATAAAGGTTGCCTAATGGGTTGGCTGCCCAGGCATAGCGGACTGCCAGAGGCATGGCTACGTCCTTACATGTGACCTCTACGGTGTCTCCTACGATCTTTGCCTCAGCCCAATGGAACACATGGTCTGCTCCAGCAATTGAGAAGCCTTCCAGTGCGTCACCATGGCATACAAGTCCTTGAGCGAGAGATGAAAATCTTATCTTGATGATATTTCCGCAGATCTCATATCCTTCATATACAGGGCCCGAGCATACGACATTCTCTCCATATGCCTTGTTAAGAGCCTGCAGAGCGAGTCTGCGGCCGACTTCCTGCTTGTTCTTCGGGTGAATGTCATAAGCTTCTCCGATGTCCGAAGTGACTGCAATTCCTACTCCTGGCACAACTTTCGCCGCCATAGACTGAGCCTCGCGCAACTCCGCCCATTCTGATTCTACGGGAACACTCTGACGCTCCCTGAAATTCGCCAGCTGTGTGATGAAGAATGGGAAATCATATCCCCATTTCGTGCGCCAATCACAAATCATCAATCTCATAAGATCGCGATACTGATATGCCCTGTACTCGTTTGAACAGCCCTGATACCATATTGCACCTTTGATTGAATAAGGCACAAGAGGATTTATCATCGCATTGTACAGGACATTAGTAACGTTCGGATTGTCATACAGATTGAGAGGTGCAGGTGAGAACTCATTATAATCTGCTCCTTTCTTTGAGTTCCATACACCGGTAAGCGAAAGTCGTTCACCCATAGGACCTTCAATATAGAATGTGTCATCTTCTCCTGTAATGCCACCGCCGCCAGTGACGTCTATTATTCTGATGGCTATAACGGCTTCACCGGCCTTGACATATTCGGCTGGGACCTCATAGCTCCTCGGTAGATTCCAACCAGCCGTCTGGCCTACCTTGACTCCATTGAAATAAGTTATATCATTATCATCAATAGCTGCTATGTGTATTGTTACAGGCTTTCCCTCCCACGAGTCAGGGATTCTGACAGTGTTTCTGACAAGTACATGGCCGTCAAGATCTCGATAAATGCTTTCTATATACCCCGGCAGCTTCATTTTTCCCCAACCGCTGTCATCATATTCAGGAATTGCAAATCCCTCCTGTCTACAGTGACGGGTGTCTGTATCAGCAAAATTCTGCAACCTTTTATTTATGGCATCATTATACTGTTGCTTACGCACCTCTCTGTCTGTCGGAGCAGTTTTAACCAGCTGAGCCTGCTCCTCAAGTCCCTTGACTCCATTCAGGGAACTATAGCTCATCCATGCTTCGATGACAGTACCGCCCCATGAGGAATTGATAAGTCCGACAGGGACATTCTTCTTCCTGAGTATTTCTTTTCCGAAGAAATATGCTGTAGCTGAAAATTCATCCAAGCTCTCGCTGGTGCATGTCTGCCATCCTGAACCTACTGCTTCAAAATCATCTTCCGGAAGTGTGCTTGTATATTTCTCAACGGTCATAAGCCGGATCTGAGTGTATTTATGAGCATCTGCAAGTTCCTGCTCATAGTCAAGAACCTTTCCCCAGACTCCGCCGACCGGCATCTCCATATTAGACTGACCCGAACACAGCCATACCTCGCCTATGAGGACATTGGATATGACCAGAGGTTCCGAGCCGTCTTCCGATATTGACAGTTCATATGGACCGCCTGCCTTCGGTGTCTGGACAGAAACCATCCATTTGCCCTCGCTATCAGCGATTGTATTGTATGATTTTCTGTTCCATGATGTCGTCACAGTAACTTTGCTGTCGGCAGAAGCCTCTCCCCAGACAGGAGCATCGGTTTTCTGCTGAAGGACCATGTTGTCAGTAAAAAGTGCCGACATCTTGATTTTTGCGGTCAATTCAGTGGTAGCCCCAAGGCAGACCAGCATCAGTGCTAAAAGAGGGATACGGAATTTCATGTGATAAATCTTTATGGATATACGGTTTATGCCAGTGCGGAAGCAAGTTTTTCAGCAAGTGCCAGAAAGGCGAGGCCGTCCGGGCGTGATGAAAGGGCTGCCGGTTCGCCGGAGTC
>JAEIGA010018096.1_pt1 | contig 10732 bp, 10 predicted proteins | sample 9270691 | NCBI WGS metagenome assembly JAEIGA01 (sample SAMN17057246, study PRJNA624740) | gut metagenome | biome: biome; isolation source: fecal sample | host: Bos grunniens | place: China: Xizang | collected 2019 | reverse complement strand
GACGGAAATGACTTTGGGTATCGCCAATCTCTATGGCGCAAATATCAAGCCCGGTGCAATGGGTAAGCCTGTTCCCGGCTATGGTATTGACATTGTGGATGCCGATGGCAATCCTGTGGAAGACGGTGTGAACGGTGAGATCGTCATCCGCACCGACCCCAAGCCTACCTGCGGTGTATTTTTGGGTTACTACCGGAATCAGGAGGCTACCGACTCCGTATGGCACGACGGTATGTATCATACCGGTGACGTTGCCTGGCGGGATGAGGACGGCTACTACTGGTATGTAGGCCGCGCCGATGATGTGATCAAGTCCTCCGGCTACCGCATCGGACCCTTTGAAATCGAGTCCACCATTATGGAGCTTCCCTATGTTCTGGAGTGCGGTGTTTCTGCTGCTCCCGATGAAGTCCGCGGTCAGGTGGTAAAGGCATCTATTGTACTGGTGCCGGGTACCGAACCCACGGAGGAACTGAAGAAGGAAATCCAGAACTATGTCAAGCAGCATACTGCACCTTATAAGTACCCCAGAATTGTGGTGTTCCGGGATGAATTGCCCAAGACCATCAGCGGTAAGATTATGAGAAATAAGCTGTAATGACTTCGATGCCTCCCTCTGATGAGGGAGGTGGCACGGCGTAAGCCGTGACGGAGGGAGAGAACGACTACCCCTCAGTCATATTGCCTAAATGGCAATATGACAGCTCCCCTGACAAGGGGAGCCGTTGGTGCGTCGCTCCCCCTTTTCACAACAGCAATGAAATTCAGGAGGTTTCTTATGAATCCGAATATGAATAGCGGGGAACTGAAGAACCGTGAGGTTGCCCAGAGAATCCGGGAGCTGCGGGAAATCAGCGGCTATACCCAGGAGGAAATGGCACAGCGCACCGATCTTTCCCTTGCAGAATACCAGGCCTGCGAAGCAGGTGAGCGGAATTTAAGCGTTGCCTTTTTGTACCGCTGTACCTTAAGCTTTGGCGTGGATATGGGCGACCTGCTGGAAGGCCGCAGCCCCAAGCTGCGCTCCTATGCCCTGACCCGTAAGGGTGAAGGTCAGAAAATTGAAGAAGCCCACCATATGATCGGTATGAACTTAGCAGCCGGTTTCCGTAACCGTATTGCGCTGCCCCTTTATATGGAGCTTGCCTATCGCCCGGAGGCAGAAAGTGAGCCCATTGCCGTCACCACCCACGAGGGTCAGGAGTGCGACATTGTGCTTCACGGTCAGATGAAGATTCAGATCGGCGACAAGTGGGAGATCCTGAACGCCGGCGACTGTATTTACTACGATTCCGCCACCCCCCACGGTATGATTGCCGTTGGCGGGCAGGATTGTGCTTTCTATGCAATTGTCCTTTCCAATTCTGCTGCCCGTGAGGGCGAGCAGGCGGCGGCAGTTGCCACGGTTACACAAGCGGTTCAGCCGGAAAAGCAGCAGCGGATTTACCGCAACTTTATCACCCCCACTGTGGAAAATGGCAAGCTGACCAAAATTGATTTCCAAAATCAGGAAAAATTCAACTTTGCCTTTGATGTGGTGGATGCTTTAGGCAGAACAAAGCCTGAAAAGCTGGCGATGCTCCATATTTCCGAGGATATGACCGAGCGGAAGTTTACTTTCCAGGATATGAAGAAGGAATCTGCCCGTTGCGCCAACTACTTTAAGAGTTTAGGCATCCAGCGGGGCGACCGGGTGATGCTGGTACTGAAGCGGCATTATCAGTTCTGGTTTGCCATTTTGGGTCTGCATAAGCTGGGCGCCATCGCCATTCCTGCCACCAATCAGCTACTGGAAAAGGACTTTACCTACCGTTTCCAGGCTGCCAATGTAAAAGCAATTTTGTGTACTGCCGACGGGGATGTGGCAAATGCTGTGGAGGAAGCGGCAGCCAAGAGTCCCTGCCTGGAATATAAGATTTTGGTGAATGGCAGCCGGGAAGGCTGGCACGACTTTAACGAAGAATATAAGATGTTCAGCTCTCATTTTGAGCGGACGGAAGATGCCCCCTGCGGCTGCGACCCCATGCTGATGTTCTTCACCTCCGGTACCTCCGGCTATCCCAAGCTAGCGGCACACAATTATAAGTACCCCCTGGGTCACTTTATTACCGCAAAATACTGGCATCAGGTGAATCCTGACGGACTGCACCTGACCATTTCCGATACCGGCTGGGCAAAGTCCCTGTGGGGCAAGCTCTACGGCCAGTGGCTGTGCGAGGCGGCGAACTTTGTGTATGACTTTGACCGGTTTGACGGCGAGAAGATCCTGCCTATGTTCAGTAAGTATCAGATTACTACTTTCTGCGCACCGCCTACTATGTACCGGATGCTCATTAAGCAGGATTTAAGCCGGTTTGACCTGACTTCTATCCAGCACGCATCCAGTGCCGGTGAAGCCATTAACCCTGAGGTGTTCCGCCAGTTTGAAAAGGCAACAGGACTTAAGATCATGGAAGGCTTCGGTCAGTCCGAAAGCACCCTGATCATGGGTAACCTCCGGGGCGACAGCTATAAGATCGGCTCTATGGGTAAGCCTGTGCCCCTTTACGATGTGCATCTTCTGGACAGCGACGGCAACGAGGTTTCTACCGGTGAAAACGGTGAGATCTGTATTCGCATTGCGGACGGTCTGCCTTGCGGTTTGGCTTATGCCTACGAGGGCAACGAGGAAGTGACCAGGGAAACCTGGCGTGACGGCTTCTACCACACCGGTGATTTGGCGTGGAAGGATGAGGACGGCTTCTTCTGGTATGTAGGTCGTGCTGACGATGTGATCAAGTCCTCCGGCTACCGGATTGGACCTTTTGAAATCGAAAATGTCATTATGGAGCTGCCCTATGTTTTGGAGTGCGGTGTATCTGCTGCTCCCGATGAAGTCCGTGGACAGGTTGTTAAGGCATCCATCGTGCTGGTAAAAGGCTATGAAGGTTCTGAAGAACTGAAAAAGGAAATTCAGAACTATGTCAAGTCCCGTACTGCGCCTTATAAGTATCCCAGAATCGTGGAATTCCGGGAAAGCCTGCCTAAAACCACCAGCGGAAAGATTATCCGCAAGCAATTGTAATTATGGAACATAAAAGACTGACTTTATTTGCCGGGCATTATGGCAGCGGCAAAACCAATATTGCAGTAAACTATGCCTTGCATTTGGCATCGATTGGCAAAAAGGTGTGCATTGGGGATTTGGACATTGTCAATCCCTATTTCCGCACCGCTGACAGTAAGCGGGAATTGGAGCAGGCTGGGGTGGAGCTGATTTCCCCCAAGTTTGCCAACTCCAATGTGGACTTGCCGGCACTGCCGGCAGAGGCTTACCGGTTAGTGGAGGATAAGAGCATTTACGGTATTATGGATATTGGCGGCGATGACCGGGGTGCTTATGCACTGGGTCGGTACACCCCCTTTATTCTGAAGGAAAATAATTACCGGATGGCTTTTGTTGCCAACTGCTACCGCCCCCTGACCCGTACACCTCAAGAGGCGCTGGAAGTGATGCAGGAAATTGAGGCAGCTTGCGGTTTGCCCTTTACCTGCCTGGTGAACAATTCCAATTTAGGCCCGGAGACCACACCGGAAACGGTGCTGGCATCCAAGGCATATATGGAGGAATTAAGTGCAATTTCCTCCTTGCCAATTTACCTGCATACTGCTAAAATAGACATTGCAGGTGCGCTGCAGGATAGAATGCAGCCGCTGCTGCCGTTAAAATTGCAGGCAAAATATTTTGATATAGGTTGACCCCTACGAGAATAGAAAAGAGGAACACATATGGCAACTGTTACATTCAATACCGATTTGTGCAAGGGTTGCGGTCTGTGCGTGGATGCCTGCCCCAAAGGCTGCCTCGCCATCGCCTCTGACACGATCAACAAAAAAGGCTATTCCCCTGCAGTGATGACTGCTCCTGAAAAGTGCATCGGCTGCGCTTTCTGCGCGACAATGTGCCCGGACTGCATCATTACAGTAGAGAAGTAAGGAGGGTTACATCATGGCAGAAAGAGTACTTATGAAAGGCAATGAAGCTATTGCCGAGGCTGCGATCCGTGCCGGTTGCCGTCATTACTTCGGTTATCCTATTACCCCCCAGACGGAAATTGCCGCATATATGGCAAAGAAAATGCCCAAAATCGGCGGTGTTTTCCTCCAGGCGGAAAGTGAAGTTGCTTCTATCAATATGGTCTATGGCGCTGCCGCTGCAGGTATGCGTGTTATGACCTCCTCCTCCAGCCCCGGAATTTCCCTGAAGTCCGAAGGCCTTAGCTACATTGCAGGCTCTGATGTGCCTGCGCTGGTGGTGAATGTGCAGCGTGGCGGTCCCGGATTGGGCGGTATTCAGCCCTCCCAGTCTGACTATTTCCAGGCTACCAAGGGCGGCGGACACGGTGACTACAAGATGATCGTGCTGGCACCTGCTTCTGTGCAGGAAATGGCAAGCCTGACCATGAAGGGCTTTGATCTGGCAGACAAGTATTTAATGACCGCTATGATTTTGGCTGACGGTACTATCGGTCAGATGATGGAGCCGATCTCTTTCGAGGATACTGAGGTGAAAACCTATGAAAAGCCCTGGGCGCTCACCGGTACCAACTGTGAAAGAAAGCATAACATTGTAAACTCCCTGTACTTAAAGCCTGATGAGCTGGAAGTAAAGAATTTTGAGCGTTTCGCGCGCTACCGCATCGTGGAAGAAAACGAGCAGATGTGGGAAGAGTTTGAAATGGAAGATGCCGAGCTGTGCGTGGTCGCCTTCGGTATTGCTGCCCGTGTGGCAAAGAATGCAGTGGTCGCTGCAAGAAAAGAGGGTATTAAGGTTGGTCTGATCCGTCCTATTACCCTGTGGCCCTTCCCGGTAAAGGCGCTGAGCGCTGCTGCCGATAAGGTGAAAGGCTTTATCAGCGTGGAGTTGAGCATGGGTCAGATGATTGAGGATGTGCGCCTGGCTACCCAGTGCAAGCGCCCGGTTTCCCTGTGCAACCGCTGTGGCGGTATGATCCCCAGCCCCGAGGAAGTGCTAAGTTCCATCCGTAAGGCACAGAAAGGAGAGTTTTGATTATGGCAGTTGTATTTGAAAAACCCAAGGCACTGACCGATGCCGTATTCCATTACTGTCCCGGCTGTCCTCACGGCATTATCCACCGTCTGGTTGCAGAGGTTATGGATGAATTGGGCATCGAGGGCAAGGCCATCGGTGTTGCGCCTGTTGGCTGCGCAGTTATGGCGTATGACTACTTTGCCTGCGATATGATCGAGGCTGCCCACGGCCGTGCGCCTGCGGTTGCCACCGGCATTAAGCGGTGCAGACCGGAAAATGTGGTCTTTACCTATCAGGGCGACGGCGACCTGGCATCCATCGGTATGGCAGAAACGGTCCACGCCGCTGCAAGAAACGAAAATATCACCGTTATCTTCGTCAACAACGCAATTTACGGTATGACCGGCGGTCAGATGGCACCTACCAGCCTGCCCGGTCAGGTGACCCAGACCTCTCCTTACGGTCGTGATGTAAAGCACTGCGGCTGGCCCATTAAGGTCAGCGAAATGCTTGCCACCTTGGAAGGCCCGGAGTACATTGCCCGTGTTGCGGTGAACAATGTTAAGAATGTAAAGAATGCCAAGAAAGCCATTAAGAAGGCATTTGAAAATCAGATTGCCGGCAAGGGCTTCTCTTTGGTAGAAGTGGTTTCTGCCTGTCCCACCAACTGGGGTATGACACCTCAGAAGGCACTGGAGTGGGTGGAAAGCGATATGCTGCCTTATTACCCCATCGGTGTGTATAAGGACAGAACTGCCGCAAAGGAGGAAGGCTAATGAAGACGACACAGATTCTCATTGCCGGCTTTGGCGGACAGGGTATTTTGTTTGCCGGTAAGTTTTTGGCTTACAAGGGACTTTTGGAAGAAAAGCAGGTTTCCTGGCTGCCTTCCTACGGTCCTGAAATGCGTGGCGGCACTGCTAACTGTAATGTGGTGCTGTCGGAAGACCCCATCGGCTCTCCCATTATCACTGCACCGGATGTGCTGATTGCTATGAACCTGCCTTCTTTGCAGAAGTATGTAGATAGCGTTGTGCCCGGCGGTCAGATTTATGTGGATTCTACCCTCATTGATGTGAAGGTGGAGCGCACCGATGTGGAGGTTTTCTACATCCCGGCTACCGGTCTGGCAAAGGACAACGACATTGCCACCTTGGCAAATATGATCATCGTTGGCAGCCTGCTGAAAAACCATCCGGAGCTGTCCTTTGACGGCGCTTCCGAAACCGTTGCAAAGCTGGTGCCTCCCAAGAAGCAGGCGCTGGTGGAGCTGAACGAGAAGGCATTGCAGCTGGGTAAAGATTACGAATAATGTCGCAGTTTGTCATTCCGAGGGAGCGAATGCGACCGTGGGAATCCGTTTCTTTCTTTTGTAGAGAACGGATTGCCACGACCAGTGTGCGCACTGGTCTCGCAATGACATTGGGATTACGAAGAAAGAAGTGTTTTTCTATGTTGGATATTAAGATTACCAAGACCACCCAGCCCCAGGAAAAGCCTGTAAAGGGTCAGAAGCTGGGCTTTGGCAAGATCTTCACAGACCATATGTTTGTGATGAACTACACCGAGGGCAAGGGCTGGCACGATGCGCGCATCGAGCCTTTCCACAACATCAGCCTTTCTCCTGCCGCTATGGTTTACCACTACGGTCAGGAAATGTTTGAAGGCCTGAAGGCTTACAGAAACCCCAATGACGGCGAGGTTTACCTGTTCCGTCCGGATATGAATGCAAAGCGTACCAATGCTACCAACGACCGTCTGGTCATTCCCCAGATCCCCGAGGAGGATTTTGTTCAGGCTGTCCGCGCGGTAGTGGATGTGGACAGAGATTGGGTACCCACCGACCCGGGTACATCCCTGTATATCCGTCCTTTCATCATTGCAACTGACGAGTTTTTGGGCGTTGCACCCTCCAAGACCTATCTGTTTATGATCATCCTCTCTCCCAGTGGCGCTTATTATGAAAGCGGTCTGGCACCTGTGGGCATTTGGATCGAGGATGAGTATGTTCGTGCAGTCCGTGGTGGCATTGGCTTTGCCAAAACCGGTGGCAACTATGCAGCCAGCCTCATTGCCCAGCAGAAGGCCCACGATGCAGGCTTCTCCCAGGTGCTGTGGCTTGACGGCGTGGACCGTAAGTATATTGAAGAAGTGGGCGCTATGAACATTTTCTTCAAAATCGACGGCAAGGTGGTTACACCGGCCCTCAGCGGCTCTATTTTGCCCGGCATTACCCGGAACTCTGTCATTGCGTTGTGCAAGTCCTGGGGCTACACCGTGGAAGAGCGGAAGATTTCCGTTGACGAGCTGCTCAAGGCACAGGCCGATGGCAAGCTGGAGGAGTGCTTCGGCACAGGTACTGCTGCTGTCATTTCTCCTGTTGGCAAGCTGCGTTATCAGGACGATGTGATGACCATTGCCGACGGTCAGACCGGCCAGCTGAGCCAAAAGCTGTACAACACCATTACCGGTATTCAGTTGGGAATCCTTCCTGACGAGATGAACTGGCGGGTAAAAGTGTAATAAGTATAAAAATGCAGAGGATGAAAATCCTCTGCATTTTTGTTTGAAATGTTGGGTTTTATTTATAGGGGCGGATATCATCCGCCTGTTGGGTGCGATCATTCTCCGGGTTTTGCGGGCGGCAGGTTGCCGCCCCTACGGTGTGGGATTTACATTGCAGGGGAGGCGTTTCGCCTCCTGTCAGGTGCTATGGTGAATGATGCAAACGGGACGGGAAAATGAGTCCCCTACGATTACAATTTCAAAATTTCCAGGGCGGTTTTGTGGGCGATTTGCTCCTGCTCTTTGTGGGTAAGGTTTAATTTCATAAACCGCTCCATTTCTGTGACGGGATTCCACATGGGGAAATCGCTGCCGTAGACAAACCGGTCAGCACCGTGGTGACGGATATAATGTTCAGCTGCTCCCTCTGCCATAAACATCAGGGAGCTGGACACATCGAAGAAGCAATTTTTATCGTGGAGCACCTGGGATGCCAGCTCGTGCATCTGATAGCCGCCAAAGTGGGCGGCAATGGCTTGCAGCCGGGGGAACAGGTCAAGAATATGCCGCAGCTTTTCCGGGCGGGAGTAGTCATACCGCAAATCGCCCATATGGATGATAATGGGAAGCTTGTCCTGAATCATCTCATACATGGGGAAAAGCCGCACATCGTCAATGTCAAACACCTGGGAGTCCGGGTGGATTTTAATGCCCCGAAGACCGTTGTCCATAATGTAGCGTACTTCGTCTTCCATATGTTCCATTGCTGCGTGAACAGTGCCGTAGCCGTAGAATCGCGGCTCTTTTGCCACCTGTTCCAGAATAAAATCGTTAATGTGCCGGGTGCGCTGGGGCTGAATCGCCACAGGCAAAACCACAAATTCAGAAACCCCTGCCTGGGTACCTAATTTTACCAAATTTTCTGCCTGACCGGTAATGGCAGGATCCCCCAAACCGTCGTAAAACGCACGGACACTGTCTGCCGCCTTTTGGGCAATGACATCGGGGTAAATATGGGTGTGAAAATCAATAAAACGCATGGAAAAACGCCTCGCTAAATGTAAAAATATGTTTTTATTATAGCACATAGTTATCTAAATACAACCGACCAAATATACGAAAAAAACTTTTGAAAAGGTACTATAATGGTCATATTGACAGAGCACTGCTACCGTGCTATGATGACCTCGATGAAACATCAAGGAGGGATTCTGTTATGGAACAACTTCATATGTATTGGAAAAATGACGGACAGGAAGTTCCTGCTTACAAGCTGCCGGAAGGCTATGTGATCAAGAAGATCAACGATGTGCCCAACGGTGTGCAGCAGTGGCTGGAAATCATCTCCCACGGTCTTGTGGAAGGTGTTCGTGACGAGGCATTTTATCAGCGGGTAATGGTGGAGGAAAAGGGTTTTGATCCTGAGTACTGCTACCTGGTAATGTGCGGAGATGAGGCGGTTGCTACGCTGGACATTCTGCTGTACACCTGGCGCAATGACGGCCACCTGCATATGGTAGGCTGCAAGGAAAACCACCGGGGCAAGGGACTGGCAACTGCGCTGAATCTGCTGGCGCTGAAAACCATTCAGGAGCTTGGCTTTGCTACCGCATCCCTGACCACCGACGATCAGCGGATCCCGGCAATTAAGAGTTATTATAAAGTTGGCTTCCAGCCTGACCTGTCCACGCAGGATTATGTGGAGCGTTGGGCGAAAATTAACGCAATCATTGGTAGATAAGGAGAAATCGATATGCGTAAGATTAAAATGGGTATCCTGGGCATTCACAGAGGCCTGGCTTACGGTGAAGTGTATGCCAGCCTGACGGAGGAAATTTCCGGTTTGGCGGTTTGTGAAACTGACCCTGAATATTTGGAAGAAGCAAAAAAAGTCCTGCCGGATTGGGTGGAATATTACACCGATTACGAGGAATTTTTGGCAAGCGGCATCGAGGCAGTTGTGCTTTGTAATTTCTTCCACGAGCATGCAAAATTTGCCATTCCTGCGCTGAAGAAGGGCATCGCTGTCCTTAGCGAAACCACACCGGCTCCCACTCTGGGCGAGTGTGTACAGCTGTGTGAAGCAGTGGAAGAAGGCGGCGCAAAGTATATGCTGGGCGCCAATGTACCCCATAAGTTCGGTCCCAGAGAGCTGGAACGGCTGTATAAAGAGGGTACCTTCGGCGAGGTTATTTACGCAGAAGGCGAGTATTTCCACGGCGTTGAGCCCGGTCACGGTGAGATCGTTGGTTCTTCCAAGACCAAGTATCACTGGCGCCGCTGGCTGCCCGTTACTTACTACAATATGCACGATTTCGGAACATTGATGAATACCACCGGCCTGATGCCGAAGAAGGTCAACGCTAAGGCAATCTTCTTCCCCAAGTTCAAGGCCCGTTACCCTGAGTACCAGACCGGCGATGCCATGAGCGTTATCCTGACAGAGATGGAAAATGGCGCAATTTTCCGCACCACCTCCCACAATGCCTTGGGTCCGGAGGGTAAGTGGTTCCGTCTGGTTTGCGAGAACGGTACCATTGAGACCGTCCGCGCCCACGAGGAGAGCATCAAGTACGAGTACAACCCCTGGGATAAGCCGGAGGGTGCAAAGCTTGTGGATATTTACGACACCCGCCCTGAGGGTATTGACTGGGATGAGCTGGTAAAGAAGCATGGCGGCGCAGACATTGAGATCGCAAAGGCATTTTTGCAGTATCTCCGGGATGAAATCCAGCCTTTCTTCGATGTTTACCGTTCTGTTGCAGTATCTGCAGTGGGTATTTTGGCATGGCGCAGCGCCCTGGAAGGCGGCAAGGAAATGGAAGTGCCTGATTTCCGGGATCCTGCTTCCCGTGCCAAGGTGGCAAATGACTTCCTGACTCCCATTCCCAATATGGAAGACGGCAGCGGCATTACACTGCCCTGCTCCTCCAAGCCTTATAAGGCAGCAAAAGAATAATCATAAAACCACGGTTTCTTCTGAAACCGTGGTTTTTCAATGGAAAGCGGGAAATTACTTGCAATGTTATTACGTGTATGTAGGGACACCTCTCCCGAGGTGTCCGCTTGGTGCGGCGGTTGACGAGGTAAGCGGACACCCGAGGACGGGTGTCCCTACAAGAGAATCGAACCGGGCGGTTCTCCTCGTTGGTCAGTGTATCAAAATACGGGATACCCCAAGGGGTATGATTGAAT
>JAEIGA010018095.1_pt1 | contig 10733 bp, 16 predicted proteins | sample 9270691 | NCBI WGS metagenome assembly JAEIGA01 (sample SAMN17057246, study PRJNA624740) | gut metagenome | biome: biome; isolation source: fecal sample | host: Bos grunniens | place: China: Xizang | collected 2019 | reverse complement strand
GCTGAAATTATTGCAGAAGATTCTGAAAATGATGATCTTAATGAAATTGTTCTATGTGGATTTGTAACAGATATTTGTCTTTTAAGTAATGCACTTCTTCTCAGAGCTAAATTTCCAAATACTAAAATTACCGTTATGAAGGATCTTTGTGCTGGAACAACTGATGAAAATCATGAAGCTGCACTGAAGGTTATGCAAAATTGTCAGGTTGAAGTTGCTTAATTAAGGAAACATATTATGTATACATTTGACGAAACAGTAGTATTTAATAAAATTAAAGAACATTGGACTAATTTTATGACAAGTACTAATTCCACGAAGTGTGTAATTGGTATTTCTGGTGGTATTGATAGTACTTGTACAGCAGCGCTTGCTTGTAAAATTTTTGGTAAAGAAAATGTAATTGGCATTTCACTTCCATGTGATGAACAAACTGATATTGCTGACGTAATGACTGTATTTGATTATCTTCAAATTAAAAAGATTGATTTTAATATTGGTGATGCATTTCATTCTATTATTGACGGCGTAGAAAATAATGGTCTTGAAGTTACAGATGTTACAAAAACTAATCTTCCGGCAAGACTTCGTATGGCAACACTTTATGCTTTTGCACAGAGTATTCCAGGAGCTTTAGTTATAAATACATGTAATATAAGCGAAAGTTGCCAGAACTATGATACTTTGTTTGGAGATAATTGCGGGAGTTATGCACCTATTCAGAAACTTACAAAAACAGAAGTTCGTAAGTTAGCAAGTTATATTGGTGTTCCAGAATTTTTAGTTATGAAAACTCCAGTTGATGGACTTCAGCAATATTCTGATGAGGAACGATTTGGATATAGTTATGAAGTTTTAGATAATTATATTCGTAAAGGTCCTAATTATTGCAGTATAGTTACAATGGCAGCAATTATTGAACGTTTTAATTCTGGTAAATATAAGCTTGATATGGTTCATATTAAAGGTCCGGAATTTGATTTTCCAAATTATTTAACAGGAGAAAATACATGAAAAGTTTAATTTTAATTAGTTTAATAAGTAGTGTTATTTGTTCAGGATGTTTTTTAACATCTAATAATAAGATTAATACAAATGTAAATGTATCTAAATCAGATAAAATATCAGCCTTAGTTGTTGGTGTATCTAAAAGTCCTATATACGGTTATTGTATGGGTGCTGATTATGATACACATAATATGAAAAATTTCTTAAGTAATTTTACAACAAATATTACAGTCTTAGCTGATGAAGATGCTAATATTAAAAATTTTTCAGCAGGTTTAAATCATGTTATTAAAAATGATTTAGCTATCATTTATTATAGCGGTCATGGTGGAAGTCATGTATTTAATGACAACTATTCAACAAATGAGGTTGATGGTGTAGATGAATTTTTATGTCTATATGATGGCGGATATAGAGATGATAGTATTTGGAATATTATAAAGAAATCTAAAGGACGAGTATTGTTAATATTTGATTGTTGTCATAGCGAAACAATGTTTAGATGGCAAAATAATGTAAGTTTTAATTCAGGTATATTTAAAGCTGAAATTATGCCAAATTTATTATGTTGGAGTGGATGTGAAGATGATGCCGAAAGTTATGGTAGTAGAATAGGTGGAAAATTTACAAATTTATTATTATCAAAATTTAATAAAGATTATTCATATGAAGAATTATGGAATATACTAAAGTCTGATAAAACACTTAAACGACAACAAACTATTAAAGAAACTAAACTTGGAAATTTTGATATTAAACAAAAAAGTTTTAGATAAAAAGAAAGCCTCTCATTTGAGAGGCTTTAAATGTAATTAGTTTTATTTAAAATTATACATGCGAATAATCTGAGTTATCAACATCTTCTAACATAAATTCTATAAAGTTAATTATTTTAGTATCTATATTAGAATCATCTGCTGCTTCACCACATTGTTTAATATACGCTTTACATCTATCTTGGAATGTACTACCGGTTGGAAGTCTATCAAGAACGTTAGTTTTTAATGAACTATAACCATCAGTACTAGTCATTAAAATATCGTCTTTATTCTATGAATAATATGTAAAACCGTAATCACGTTTTGCATTTAATTCGCTAACACCTAGCATACCAAGTAAAATATATGTTAAACAACCTGTTCTATCTTTTCCTTGTGAACAATGGAATAAAACTGGTTTATTATCTATTATAGATTCATATATTTTATTAAATGCTGCGTATACAGCTTTTTTACTATCAGTACTAAACATATCGCCATAACTTGGAAATGCAGCGTATCCATTAGCATTAGGACAATATCGTTCAACTTTTGGACCAATCGTTGAATCAGTTATAGACATAGCTTCATCAGGTTTCCAAGAACATTTCCAACCATCATCTATAAAGTATTTTTTAACATGATTATAATCTCTAAGTTCAAGTTCAACTCTTATACCTAAATTATCCTATAAATGAATATTTGGTGAAATTATGTTTTGGTCTGCAAGTGGACTACACCATTCTAACATTGCTGAACGATAAATCATACTCTATTTAACCATCTTTGTACCATCAATTGTTAACCAACCACCAATATCACGCATATTTGATGCTTCTGCTCCACTAGTTGTTGGATCCTAATTTTCATATATTACTCTTGGTACACGCTGAGACGTATAAAATGTGTCGCGTGTAACATTACCAGTAGAGTCTGACAGTTCATATGTATAATTTCTACCAACCTCCGGATCATAATATATTGCATAATTATTTGAAGATGTAGTCTAGAATAAAGGAATAGTGTCTGGATTTGATTCTATATCTTTAGTTCTCCAAAGTTTTAATGTTGTATCGCCAATAGAATTTTTCCACTTAAATTCAATTGGAATAGAATTTTTAGATGCGTCTTCAGCTGCAGCTATACGATATTCAGTATCATAAGAATAATATGTAGAAGCACTTAAAAATGTACTGTTATCTTCATTTTCATTAATTACATTATTAATTTTATCGCTAACAGTATTAATATTATAATTATTATTTGGAGCAGTTAATTTTATTTTTATATAACTTGGATCTATATTAATATTAGTAGCTTTAAATCTTAAAATAACGATACCAGAACCACCATTGCCACCGTTACCTTTTGTACCAGCACCGCCACCGCCGCCGCCTTGGTTAGGTAAGCCAGAAGTACCATTACCATTATATGTACCAGAACCGGCTCCACCACGAAAACCAGTATCTTCATTATCACCACCGCCTAGACTTATAAATCCACTATCACGACGTGTTCCACCTGCTCCACCGGCACCAAACATAATGTCATCACCTGTAATATTAGTCAAAAGACCTACTCCACCATATCCACCATAAGCTGAAGATGGTACATTGTAACCAACACCGCAAGCGCCACCGCCACCACCTGAAGCTGATCCTTTATTTTCTGGATTATACCCACCTTTATTTCTAAAGGTCGCAACATTTGAAAGTTTATCAGACAATGCAGTGTGATCCCATGTTGCAGCTGTCCCGACGGCTGCCGACGCTGTAGTACCGTTATAACGCGAACCAGAGTTAGAACCGTTATTAACACCGCTATTTTTGTTGTAACCTAAGTCGCCTGCACCACCAAAGGCTGTTATATATGTAATATCATTAACTTTAAAAATACTATTTCCGCCATGAGATGCATTACCTTTTCCAGTAGTTGTGCCATTATAATATGTTCCACCATTTCCACCTTTACCAATCTAGATAGAAACAATATCATTTTTATTAATTTTATTAACAATACCGGTAACAACACAACCGCCACCACCACCGGCGCCGCCAGCGCCACCTTTAGTAGAGTTTACGGCGCCGCCGCCACCGCCGCCGCCACCGACGACGAGGAATTGAACGTTTTCTAAATCACATGGAGCTGTCCATTCCATATTAGCAAGATCAGAATTCTTAAATATTACAGCTACTTCATCATTATTTTCACCTAAACCTGCTATGGCTTCACCATAATCTAAATTAAAATTTAAATCAATTTCTTCTGGTTCAATAACTTCAGGTTTAAGAATTTCAAAACTAATTGTTTTATTAAGTCCAGAATAATTATTAGTTCCATCAACATTAAAAGTAAGTGTATATTCGCCCTGTTCAGTTGGAAGATTTGTAAAATCTTCATTGTTTAACTTCATAACAACTTCACCAAACTTAGCAACGCCGTTAGTTAAAGTAACAGATGTATCACCTTCAGTCCATTTAGTTTCACTAAGTTCCGGTTCAATTGTCCATGTATTAGTTGCTTGTGTTATTGACCATTCAATTTCTTTATTTTCAAATGTTTTATCAGACCAAATATATCCATTCTTAATTCTTAAAATAACTTTATATGTTCCAACATTTGTTTTAGTTAATTCACTATTATCATCAACTATATACTCATCATTAGATGTAATTCCAATAGTCTATTCATCACCTGTATAAGTAAGATCATTTAATTTTGGAATATCAACAACAATAAGATCTGGATCAATATATTTTTTATTATTTTTCCAACCATCTGGTATAAAATTCATTTTTTTATTAAGCTAATTACAGCCATAAAATGTTGCAGTTGTTTTATCTATATTATCGGATCCATTATATGTTTTCCATATTTTAAATGTATCTTTCCATAATAATTCTTTAATATAGTTTGCATGCTCATTAGTTGTATCAAGACTTTTACAATTTTTAAATGTTTCAATTAAATTCATATATCTAGATGAAAAACCATCTAATGGAAGTAATGATAATAAATCTACAGCTAAATTATTACAATCAGTAAATATTCCTTTATTACCATCATGTACACTATCAATATTATGATCTACAACATTTTTTGCTAATTTTATATCACATTTAATGAGATTTTTACATCCATTAAACATACGACACATACCACGTAAAGAATTAAAACGTAATTTATTATTGAATCCATTACAATACTAAAGATTTGAGCATCTTTCAAACATTTCATATGTATTTATACATGTATCAAATCCATTAAAATATTTTGGAATATTTATATACAATAAATTTTTCGCGCCATTTGCAAAAGATGCTAATGTTGTAGCTGTTGTGGGATAAAATGGAAGATCATCATCAAATATACGTGAAATTAATACATGTGAAAAACTTGGTACAATTGTTCTTTCTTGTGTAATATAATCTTTTGGTTCAATACGACGTGTTAATGTAATGCCCATATCCTAACCAATTCCAAAATATGTTGTTCCATATATTAAAATTTTATATGGTTTGTCAGGTAATCCCTATTTAGCTGTTATAGTTTCATCTTCATTTACTGTTACCTAAACTATACCATCTCTTACCATTGCTGGCATATAATCATGATAACAATAATAAGAATAACTATCATTTTTTCCAAATTGATTTTCTGTTAATTGTTTTGGATTTTTAACTATAACATCTTTTGATCCATCTTTTTCAGAACCTAATACATTAGATAATTCTTCATTATCAGCTAATTCAACAGCATTTGAAAGATTAATAAATGTTCCATCACCCCAATCAATAATAACATTCTATTGTATTGGATTAAATGTAGATTTAATTTTTATAGCATGTGTATAACATTTTGAAATTTTATTAATGTATTTATGATATGCTTTTCCATCCTATTTAATTTCAAAATATGCTGATGTTTCATCTTGCCAATACTCTGTATTATTAATATTTATACCAGTTGGAACGTTTTTAAGTGTTTTATATATTTTTGAATTTAAAGAATTTTCTTTATCATATATTGTAACATAAACATCTATAGCATATGAATTATTAATGTTCCATTGATTTGTTCCACTGAACATTGCATCAAAATTAACTTCAACATTTGACGTTGTTCCAGATAAAACAGTGCTAAATCGCGGAAATACTTCAAACGCTGTAAATGCTGGTATGATTGTTTCATTGTTTTCATCTGGTATACCAGTATCATTAATATATGATATATTTTGAAAATTTATATTATTTGTACGCATATATTTATCTCCAATTATCAGGAATATTAATATCATCAATTAATAGAGTACAACTATCAAATGTATCTTTAACATTAAATATTTTTGCAACATCATTAAATAAAATATTGTTAATATGTTCCGTATCTTTAGGTTCACCTTGTTCAATATAGTTACTTTTAATATCGTGAATATAAATATTTTTACAGTTTTTAAATGTTGAATCAAGTGTTACTATTCTAGAATCAAAACCATTTGTTGGTAATAATACACGTAATCTTGATGACATATTTTCACAATTTAAAAATACTTCTTTATTTCCTGTATCTATATCATTTACAGCTAATGATTTAGCAATTCTACAATCACAATTTAACATATTTGTACATCCAGCAAACATACGTTCCATTGATAGCATTGTATTAATACCTGTTATTTCATAAAAACCCATAGCATACTGTAGATTTATACAATTTTCAAATAATGATTTTACATTGCGTAAACATAAAATAGCATTATCATAATCTGAACAAGAAACATATAATAATTTCTTACTGCCTTTACATAATCCTTCAACATCAATACAATCTAAATAAAATGACATATTATCACCAAAAATACCAGAAATAATATTATTATTTTCATCGCTTGTTAATGATGAATATTTATTACCAATAATTTTAATCATATAATATTTTGAAGATGATTCACCTAAACTATTAGTATAATCATGATAACATGTATAAATATATCCATTTTCATCATGCTCAAAACAAACAGAATTATCATTATCTAATTCTGATGTAGTTATATTTTTATCAGCTAATGCTAAATATGATATACTTCCATCTCCCCATTCAATTTTTACATTTTGTTCAGTTGGTTTATATATTGATTTAAATTTAAGAACTTGAATAGTTGATGGATCAACATCGTTAATAAAATGATGAAAATATTTTTCTTCTTTAATATCATCACCGTTTTCATCTTGACCTACAACAATCTCATGTTTTTGAATATAATCATCTGTTATATCTTCCCAATATGTTTCAGTATTGTCAGGATCATCAGGATTAACCTTAGCTGTTAATTCAGTATTAGCTTCAATTTCATATGTTGCTCTATAAATTTTATTAGATGTATCTGGATTGGTTATATCATACACTGTTACAATTGTTCCAGCTGGATATGTTTTTGTTTGCTACCATTTATTTGTTTGACTAAATAATCTATCTATACGTGCAATTTTTTCAGACATATCTCCAGCATTTATTTTATTTTTTGTTGGAAATACTTCTAAATTAGTTATATAAGCAAGTTTATTATTTGTTATATACTCAAGTTCTCTTAGTCTATTCTAAAGATCGTTAATTTCTTTACTAACTGCTTGGTTTTGAATCGGATTTTCAGAATCTTTATTTAATTCTGTATCTATTTGTATTTCATTAATAATATCAGTAACAATTTCTTTATTTAAAGTTACGTCTTTTAATTTAGTATATGTTACCTATAAATTACCAATAATTGTTTGAGATTGATTATCATTCATATAAATAAACCTTTATTATATAGACATTTGTTGTTCTAATGTTTGTATACGTGCATCAATAGCTTGTAACTATTCCTATATAGCTTTATTCTAAACTAAATTTTTAGAATTCGTATTTAATTTTGAATCTATTATAACTTCAGTACAATTAATGTCAGTTATAATATTTTCACCAACTGTTATGTCATTTAATGTTTTTAATTCTAATTGTTCCATAAAATATATTTACTTTATAAAACAATTAATATGTGATTTAATCACATTTTAAAAATGAAATTATTTTCTAAATTAACCATTTAAATGGATGTTGATGTTTAAATAATATTTCATCTGCTTTACTTTCAAGCATTTTTCTATATTGTTTCTTTCCTTTTTTGGAAAGTTCATGACAAGGTAATAATGTTTTTGTATTGTAAACCATATATTATACTTACTTCACGATAATTTTTGCACTATAATCTCTAAATTCAGGTAATTCTTTTTCTTTTACACACGCTAGCTAAGCGCTTATCTCAGCATTAGTCTTCTCTATATCTGTAGAGAAGACTTTAACATCTTCATGACCGTTTCTAATGAATCTAAATTTTTCTAAATAATCTATAAACTTATTTATAGTTTCAATGTTATTTTCCGTTAAATCAAGATCATCATATTCACGGCATAAATATACGTTATTTATATCCTTAATTATAGTCTAATCGTCTTTAAAGCGAATTATTATTTTTGAAATATCATAATGAATTTTCGGCCATAAATCAACCTTAGCATCTTTTATGCAAATTCTAATCGATGTAACATAAGTTTTTAAAAACTTCGCCATATTAGGCTTGCTATCATATTTTTCTGTTTTTAAAAGTTTCTTTATATCAAAAAACATTTGGTCTATTTCTAAGTGTTTCTAAGTTAATCGTATTTAAACATGTTATTTTAAATATAATATTTTATATATACAGTAACATTATTTCTAAGATTATCTTTAAATATTTACTTAAAAGCAACCATTACGGTTGCTTTATTTTTCTAAGAAGAATATATTTTATACAGAAAGTTTTTCTTTCTTTTCCTTTTCAATTCTTTCTTTTTCCATTTTTTCAAGCTTTCTCTGTTTCATCACACCTCTTCTGTTTTTCATATTCTTCTTATGACTCTTCCATAATTCTTTTGTATCTTTACCTTCACGTTCCATCTTCTTAGCTTTCTGTTGATCAGCCCATTCTCTAGAAAAAACTTTAGGTTGAAGCATATCCCATCTTGACCTTTTAAGATTTTTCTTAGATCTTTCTGATTTAGTATGTTTAGCTTTAATTTCTTTAGCCATTTTTCTATTTTTTAATACCTGCGGTGAAGGTGTAGTCTGCTGAGTTTCATTTGTTGTTGCTTGTGCAAAAGTAAAGCAACTTGTTAAAATAACACCAACCATTAAACTAATTGTTATAATTGTTTTCATATTTTATTTCTCCATTAAATTACTTTGTATATTCATCAATAAATTTATTATATTCATCTAAACCTAAACATAATTGAAGTTTAAATCTTGCTGATTCAGTTAAAGGTAAATTACCTTTTAAAATTTCATTTTTAAACTTAGTAATAGAGTCTGGAGTCCAAATTTTAGAAATATCTACAATCTTATTTGTAACACCAACTGATTCTAACCAACGATTCATGTCTCCATAATATGGTGATGAAATAGCATCAAGATAAATTTCAAATGAAAGATCATCAGCACCTTCTGTATATTTTTCATTTTTCTTTAAATATTCTTCAGCAATATCAGCACCATGCTCAGAAAAATACTCACGTAAAATACTTAAATTTTCTGTTCTAACATGATGTGTATTTTGAACAAAATCATTAAATACTAATACTATTTCATCTGGTGTTAATTCAGCAGCTTTAAGAACACCATATGGAGTTAAATCAATACCATATTTCTTTGCGATTGCAACAGAATTTGTCATTTTAACATCAAGACCTTTCATTTTACGAGATAATTCTGACATCTTTGGGTAAGATGAAACTTGAGGCCATGACCAATAAAGACCTTTCTCAGCAAGTTTTGCGTCATATTCTAAACGTAAATCTTTTAAATCTTTAAAACGATATAAATTTGTAAAAAGTCTAGCATTTTTTCTGGCTTTAGATCTCATTTCAGTTGGAGTAGAAGCTGATAAAATTTCCTCTAATTCTCTTTTTGCTCTTTCACGATTTGTTTCTGCCATTGAAGTAAATGTTCCAATAAGCATTAATGCACTTAATATTAATTTTTTCATGTTTTATTTTCCTTTTATTTTAAAATATTATACAATTATTCCGCATCACCATTATGTAAATATGGTGCAGTTGTCGCCCAATATGGTAATTTTGTAAACCATTTTACAGGTTGAATTTGAATCCATGCTGGAACAATACCATTTGCAACATTTCCACTACTATTAATATATTCACCGTTTGCATTATATCGCAAAAAACACCAAGTAAGATCTTCATTATCTGGATTAAACCAACTAGTATCTTGATTTCTTCTAAAATTTTCAACACTAACTATAATAGTTAAATATTCTGGAACATAATGTTCTTCACCTTCATAAGTATTTTGCGTTGATGATATTTTTACATAACCTCTTCCATCATATACAACAGTTTCATCACCAACAATAGAGTTGAAATAATATGCATACTAATTTGAATATCCTTTTATAAAAATTTGACATGTATCTATATATAATTCATTGTCTGGTTCATAATCTAGTGTTGAATCATTTAACTATGTATGTGCAACATATAATACGTCACGCTTAGTTGTATTTTCTCCTGAATACCAATCAGCATTTCCAAAATTATTAGTTGTCGCTTTTAATTCAATATGAAATGCTTTATTATAATTATTGGCAGCATAAATTTCTAAATAATTATAATTTGCATCATAAAATTCAATATAACTTCCATCCACATCATAAAAACCAGATCTAGAACCTATTATATTCTTTGATGTAAACATTGGAATTTGAAACATCGCATATTTATATTCTTCTTTTTTAGGTGTAAATTTTGCAAGTTCTTTTGTTAAATCAGCAGGTGTAACAACTTCATCTTCAGTTGTTAAATTACCAACTGTTGCACCAAATGAAATTTGCTGTTTTGTTTCAGATTTATAATCATTTGTTTTTAATACATT
>JAEIGA010018094.1_pt1 | contig 10733 bp, 5 predicted proteins | sample 9270691 | NCBI WGS metagenome assembly JAEIGA01 (sample SAMN17057246, study PRJNA624740) | gut metagenome | biome: biome; isolation source: fecal sample | host: Bos grunniens | place: China: Xizang | collected 2019 | reverse complement strand
GGTCCCTGGCACAAAACCCAATATTCTGATTGTAGCGCCTCCTCCCATGGACAAACGGGTGGAGACCTCCTGTGTGACAGATGAAGTGGGTGTGGGTGCCGTAGAAAAGTCTGAAAAACTGGCAGCGTATTATGAGAAAAAAGCCGAACTTCTGGGCCTCCATTTTATGGATGCAGCAGGATGCGAGTTCAATGAGATTGATTTCATGCACCTGACAAAGAAAGGCCATCGTCAGCTGGCAGACCGGTTCCTGGAAAAGATTCCTCAGATTCTCTGATTGGTTCGCAACATAAAAGGTGCATCCCTCCATGGGATGCACCTTTTGACATTTGGGCTAGGGGAAACAGGAAACAATGGATCATTACCTGTTTTGGGAATAATATTCGGTAATTTTCTTTCTTATCTTGTATCTTGCATAAACCAGCTGACTATGCACTGTTCCACGAGGCAGTTTGTAAAGTTCTGCAATTTCTACATTCCGGTAGCCTTCTAAGCGCATCTTTACAACATTTTTTTGTGAAGTCGGAAGGGTGTCTATCAGTTCGTACAAGACAGATTCGATATCATCAGGCGTCGGTTCCGGTATTGGCAGAACAAAGCCCATGCTGCGCAATTTTGTTATTGTATCGCAATTTTCACTGGGTAGATCGTGGGGTTTTTCTTTGGTTTGGGTGTACCTGTAGCATTTTGGATATGCGATTCGCCGCAAATACGCGTTTAATTCCACCGTAGAAGTGATGGTATGGATATTGCACAGGGCTTGCTGGAGAACCTGTTTGGCAATTATTGCTGCGACCTGCTGATCCTTAACTTTTCCTTCGCAGTACTTTTCTACATCCGGATAAAGAGTGCTGCAAAAAAGATCATCAGCACCGGATTCACCTTGCTGGACTTTGGTGAGAATGGTATTGAGTTGGTCATTTGGAATATGCAAGATATACTTGCGAACATTGGCCATTCATTCTACCTCTCTACCACGATTAGTGAGATTAGTATACCACGAACTTTACAATCTTGCAACATCTTGCGCTCCTCATTGGGATTTCTCTGTTTCTACAGAAACAATCAAGATGGCTCATTATTGCCGGGTGTGAAGATACCTTTGGTTATATAATAGAAATCAGGGATGCGCTTTTTTGCATCCCTGATTATTCGTTTTGAGGTTATACGGATAGAGAAGCTATGTATTGAACTTCTTGCATATGCCCCATAGAAGTACGACTCTGACGTTCGTATTTTGCGGTTCGCTCGGGACACAGCTTCTTTACCAGCTGGCCGCCGACGCTGCCGGCCTCGCGGGAGGTCAGGTGACCGTTGTAACCGCTCTGCAGGTTGACGCCCACTTCTTGGGCAGATAAGCATCTTGAACTGGTTCATGGCTTCCTTAGCCTGGGGAACGTTGATCCGGTTGTTATTGGAATTGCTCATATTCATTCTCTCCTTTTCACGTTTCCGGAAAGCAGGACGCTTTCCGGCGTGGAGAGCATCATGTTCTTTCCGTGGTCATAGTTTTACCAAAGCTCAACGGGCTATGAGTGTTAAGTGGCGGAAAGAATGGAAGAGTTTTCTAATGTTGATTAACATGTAAAAAGGCTGCTGAAGTTTATCAGCAGCCTTTTATTCGGGGAATCAGCCTTTGGTCAGCACCAGACCATATGTGGTATCAGCGACAATTGCAGTGGAGTCAATTCCGGTAGCAGCGTACTCGCCATTTACGTAGAAAGCCCAGTAGGTCTGATCGTTGTCCCAGTCGGCAGTAATGCCGTTGACGGTATCAATATACAGACCATACTGTGTTTCGTGGCCTTCAATCAGTCCTTCCGCAACCAGAGCTTCGCCAACCGAGGCGGCATTGGAGGAATACTCGAACGCAGTTTCATTGCCCTCCAGACCGGTGACAACGACTTTGAAGGAAGCTGCTTCGGGAGCGGGCTCTTCCTTGGCACCGCAGGCAGCCATGGTGAGTACCAGAGCCAGTGCCAGCAGCAGGGAAATCAATTTTTTCATTGCTTGTTCTCCTTATAAGCGGTATTTCCCAAGCCGGTGTCCGCAGCTTATAACGAGAGATGTTTTTCGTGCAACCGGCTTACGCTTTTACGCATCACGGCGGCGGCCCCGCACAGGATTTTCACCTGTTTCCCACGATAACGAAAAGATTATAGCACAAAATCAGCAAAGATTCAATTGCAGGTATTTGCGTGGGTAGGAACGAATGGTGACATTGATGGTAACAAAATGTAACAATATGTTGTTGGGATGCAGTATTTTGGCAACAACATATTGTGTTTTAGAAGGGAAATATTATTGACATTTTGGCTATTCGGTATTATCATATTAAATGAAAAAACACGAGCAGAGGCTCCTTTGCTGTAAAGACAGATGTCAGGCTTTGGGGCTACATAAGGGAATGGGGTAAGGCGCAGCCAAAGCCCCGCATTGACCAATACCGTGTGCGTTTAGGAATATGTCCGTTGGTGAAAGCCAGTCATTGGGAGCAATCCTGAGAAGGCAGGGCATATATCTGCTTGAGGCGCGAGTCGGGAGAACTACTGTATCGTCAGAATGTTACTTCAGAATGGTTATGGTGATGTTCTATACTTTTTAGAACATTGACATAACCGTTTTTTATTTGAATAAATGGTTCCCGTGGCCGGGCGGACCGCACTGCGACTGTCGGGCTGAACAAGAGAATGGGGTGCAAATCCCCGCGCTGCCGGCGCTGTAAGTGTCGAGATGGCCTGCCGTTGACGAAAGTCAGTCATTGGAAGAAATTCTGAGAAGGCAGACAGGTCCTCGTCTGAGACACAAGTCAGAAGACCTACGGGAATGGAAACAGCTTCTTTGTACCCGTGCGATGGACAAAGAGGCCGTGTGTTTTGCACAGAAGCGACTTCGGCAGTAAGCTATTCTTACATCCGAAGTCGCTTTTATTGTTTCCAGACATACGGCGAAACTCAAAATGTATGGAAGGAAGAACCATGGGATACGCAGGCAGACACAATATTTATGAGGGAATTATCCGCAGGATGGTAACGGAGGCTTTGGAAGCCCAGGAAGAAGAATTCAGAAAAGAACATGAAAATGATACAGAAGGCCAGCTGATCACCTATCTGCGGTCCAGTGCCATGGAACTTCATCATGTGCCATGGCCCGGAGAAATCGCCGGCGGAACTGTAATCGCGCAGCGGTTTGGCTCCTGGGAAACAGCTCTGACTATCGCAAAACTTCCCCGGCCGGAAGGCCCCAATAAATTGAGCTCTTTTCCACGGGTGAAACAGGAAGAGGAACGTCAGAAAGAAATTTACCGCCAGAGGAAGGCGGAAAAGAAGGTTCTGGCAGAACAGAGAAGGCATCGGCAGGAAGCCCGAAAAAAGGAAAAGAAAGAATCATCAAAATGATAGAGCTTGTGTAACCCCCTTGCACGGCTTTGTGATTGAAAAACTGTCAGATTGCCCACCGGACAGTTTTTCCCCACCTCAATGCCGCCGATTGCCCATTGGGCGGCATTGAGGTCAAGAAAGAGACAACCGCCTCTGGCGGTCAAGATATATACCGGCTTATTTTGTGGCAAATGCGCGATCCAAAGAGCGATCAATGGACACGCATTCTTGTTCTGCTGAACAAGGGAATCCGGTGCAAAACCGGAACACGGTGGTCAGACCACTGTGCTGTAAGCATGGAGCCGACATCCTTTCTGCGAAAGCAGGTCACTGGCGCAAGCCGGGAAGGCGGGATGCCGACGTGGATGGATCCGTTCATCCGGACATGTCAGTCAGAAGACCTACAAACTGTACAGAAAACTGTGCAGCTTAAGTCAACACCCCGGCAGCAAAGGCCGGCGGTGAGCCGGACACGATCCCCGCTTTGCGCCTTTCTGGCGTGGTCATACATACTTTATTCTGAAGGAGGTCTTTTTCAGTATGAAAAGACGTTTGCTTTCCCTGCTCCTTACTTTTGTCATGGTGCTGGGAATGTTGCCTGTATCTGCTTTTGCGGATGAAGGCTATCCGTTCTCCATAAAAGCAGGTTCTGCTGATGTAGCCATGCAGTCTGCCGGAACAGGTACGGATGCTGATGGAAATGAGTATACAAAAGTAACCGCATTTGTTTCTGTGGATGCGGAATCTGTTGAAATCACAGTTGGTGAAGATGGTTATGTTACCCCTTATTATCCGAATTCTATGGGCTGGGGCGATGATGAACCAGGCGAGTATCTGGACAATCAGAACGGCAAGGTGACAGCTGACATCTCTGACGGGTTTAAGTATCTGTGGATTGACAGTAACAACAGCTATTACCGGCTGTATTTTGTGAAAGTATTCGAAGACGGCAGCCTGTTTAAAGCATCTGTTAACGGTGAGCCGTTGACAGTAACAGATGGTGATCTCATCAACAATATCCCCAGTTACATTCTGACAGTGCCGGAGGGAACAGATACTGTGGATTTTGAATTCACGGGAGTGAAAGACTGGCGGTATGTATTTAGTGATGGCACCTATATGGAAAACGGTGAAATCGGTGAAAGTTCGTATTCCATAGCGGTACGGGATTATAGCTTTGACAGTAACCTGCAGCCGCAAGCTGTTCCGGACGGTGAACTGGATAGTGTTGAAGTCCTGACAACCGGTACGTACAGCGGAGAGTTTATAATCCTGTTTGCTTATGGTTCTTCCGGCGGTGAGGTCGAAGGTGCTCCTTTCACCCAGATCAAAGCCAACGGCACGGTTCTGGATGCCGCGGATATTATCTTTAAAAGTCTGCTGGATTTCACCTCCAGAGGTGGCAACGGTGTCGGTATGACCTATCCCGACATTCCTTACTATGAGGTACAGATTCCTCAGGGAACAACAAGCGTTTTTGTTACCATGCCCCGTACGGACTTCCTGGATATCAGTGCCGATGAAGAACTGGATGCTGTGACTAGTTCCACCATCTCCGCGTATTCCGGTACTGTGACCCGTAATGAAGACGGAAGCTTCTCCATTACAAATCCCGGCGGTCCTCCGATGCAGGCCACCGGTGACAATGAGACCTACACCACCGTTGAGATTCCGGTTGATGACTATGTGCTGAATGAAGCCGGCAGCGGTAAGGCGATTTCCCCCCAGACAAGAATTGCCTGTCTGCCGGTTGCTTTCTTCTCCTTCTCCTATACCGACGAAGTGGTAGAAGGCAAGTGCCTGGAGCTGAAAGAAAACGCTCCCACCGAAGGCACGGTCAGCGCCGGCGGCCTTTATAAGCTGCATCTGAGCAACATCTTTACCGAAGACCGGGACGGCCATTCCGTGACCTACAGATTCAGCGCCCCCAATGCGGATATGACCAACACCCAGATCAAGAATGATATTTTCTACTTCAGCTGTAAAGATCAGGGAACCCAGGAAGTTACGCTGACCGCCACCTGCGGTACAGAAACGGTTACCCATACCATGACTATGACGGTCACAGAAGCAGACCCCGGTCTGCCGGAGCAGTATAACTATGATGAGAGCGACAGGTCCTCTGTCACAATCTATGTGACCCTGTCCAACGACGGTTATCCCATCATGGGTGTGGACGGTACGGCACTTTCCAATCTGAAAATTACTGTGCCCTACTTTGACCTGGCGTTGTATGGGATGCAGGAATATTACCGCTACGGTACCACCGAGGGTCAGGGTCCTTATACCAACAGCACGCTCATTCAGCGCCCCACCATTCTGCACCTGTATATCTATTTGCTGGAACGCTACTACATGGGTCTGGATGAAAACCAGTGCGGTACAGGAACTTCCGGTATTAGGGATTATGTAGCCAATGATATTCCTGTGTATTATATGGACGGCACCGAAGCATATACTACCGGCAACAAAAAGGCAATCACCTACTCCGGCGGTGCTACAAGTATTTTCCTGAATGAATTCTGGGGCCATGACTGCAACCTGATGTACTACCGCAACCACTGCTTCCCCTATATGTCCCCCGGCTGGGGTTCCACTGCTGACTATATCCTGCTGTCCGACGGCGATAACGTGGATCTGGGTATGTTCTCTGACTGGGACTTCTACAACAATGGCGGACAGTTCACTTGCTTTGATCAGGATGTGATCGAAGTGGATGCAGGTGAGGAAGTCACTGTCAGCACCAAGGGTTGGGAAACCTCTTTCGGCCAGGTTGGCTTCGATAACGTAACCAATCTGAATGTGGCTCTGTATGACAGTGAATGGCAGAAAATCATGACGCTGCCTTATACCGAAGACAACAGCATTACCTTCAACGCACCGGAAGAAGACGGCGTTTACTACCTGATGGGTCTGGATCCCAATGTCCGGACATTCGGCGCGAAGCTTGCGCCTGCCACTGCCCAGCTGATCGTCGGCAACGCAGGTTCGTCCGGCGGCGCGGTGGATATTTCCACTTACTATGCAGATTACGATTTTATCAGCATCAAGGATGACAAGGGCAACTATCTGGTGGATATCGAACCCGGCAGGGCTGTTAACGAGTTGTATTCCTGGTCTGTTCCGACGCATCAGGTCAAAATTATGGAAGGAACCGAAACGGTTTATGTAACATTCCCGTCTGATAAGTCTTTTGTTGAATATAAGGCTGTATATGACGTGGAAGCTGGAACAGCTGACTATGGTTCAGGAAGTAATGTAGTACCCCAAACCAATGAAGATGGTACGGTTACAGTTGCGATTCCTGTAGCAGACTATACGGATACTGGCACGGGTGTCATTTTGGAAAATGGTGATTATGAACTGGTATACGGCTTCGACTTTGTCACCGGTGAGATCACCCAGGTACAGGTCGGAACCGCAGTCTCCCGAATCATGCTGAACAAGTATACCGAGACTCTGATCTATAACAAGGATGACAGCAAGACCTTGAATCTGTCTGCCAGTGTTGTTCCCCCTGAGGCTACCGGCTGGACAATGACCTGGATCTCCAGTGACGAAAAAATTGCCACGGTTGCTACAGACCCGGCGGATTCCTCCAAGGCTGTGGTCACCGCAGTCGGTCCCGGCGAAGCAATCATTACCGCTTCCATTGGTGAGATCAAGGCAGAGTGCAAAATTACTTCTGAAAAGTATAATACCGCACCTGCTGTGGTTTCCGGTACGCCTACTTGGCAAAAGATCAAGACCAACGAATCAATCACTCTGGACTTCAGCGGCTGGTTCACAGACCAGCAGAATGATCCTCTGACCTACACCGCCAAACTGATGAAAGCGACCAGTTATTCTCTGGCAGGTTCTTACGTCTACGGTGAGCGGACGGATATTGTTCCTCAAATCGAGGATGGCAAGTGCATGGTGTCGGTTCCCGATGCCGGTGTATATCAGTTGGAGATCACTGCCAATGACGGTGCTCTTTCCAAGACCCATGGCTACCAGTTTACGGTCGTTCCCAACGATTCCGGTGTTTTTAAATTGAACGATGGTGTTACTGTGGAGATCGTCAATGTAGCGGTGGTTGGCTACAGCAGTACATTTGAAGAAAGCTTTGCTATCCCCCATAAGGGAACACATAATACCACCATTCACCACATCGTTCTGAGTAAGAATACCGTTAGCGGAACTCCTCACCGAAAACTGAATGTCACGGTGGAAGGAAGTGCCCGCTGGGGTCAGAACAGTGGTTCTGTTAGTACAGGAAACCAGCTTTGGAACGGATCTAAGGGAGATATCGGTATATTTGCAAAGGATTCTTCCGGCAAAGAAACTGCCCACTTCCTGAAATATTATACCGAATGTGCCACCCATACCGATGTGGACCACAATGGCATCTGTGAAAACTGTACCCTGGACTTCTCCTGCGAAACCTGCGCTGACAGTGATGGCGACACCTACTGCGATACCTGCGGCAAGACCGTGGAAGCCGAAACTCCAGAAGAACCCCAGATCACATACGGTGATGTGGACGGACAGAACGGTGTGGATATGACTGACGCGGCTCTGGTCCTGGCATACATCAACGGCGAATCTCTGGACGAAAATGCTATCCTGGCTGCCGATGTCAACTGCAGGGACGGTGTGGATATGACTGACATTTCTCTGATTCTGCAGTATATCAACGGAACCATCGATTCTTTGCCCGCAGCAGATGAAACCTGAGCGAAAGGAAAAACAGGATTTTCTGTAAAAGCCACATATTATTCTGATCGAAGAAGACAGCGACCGGGAGAGGAGAAATTCTCTCTCCCGGACAAGTCATAAGGAGGACTAAATTTGAAACGAATCATTTCTCTGCTGCTGGCAGTGATTCTGGTGCTGAGCATACTGCCTACGGCAGCATTTGCGGATACGGCACCCAATGTCACACTGGAAGCAAATAAAACCGAAGTTACCAAGGGTGAGGAGATCGAACTGACCCTTTCCATTGATAAGACTATCGAGGATGCCTACATCTGGCAGTGGAACATCATCTGGAATACCGACCTGTTTGAAGCGGTCAAGATGCAAAGAGGTACCGCTTACAACAAAGCTGCTACCAATATCAATGCTACGGTTACCATGCCTGCCCCCTATAAGGCTTCTTCTGTAACCAGCGGTAACAGCCTGGCCTTGCATACACTGAAAGCAGGTTCTCTCTGTGTTCTGACTCTGAAGGCCAAGGCAGATATCACTGCTGACAGCAATACCAAGTTCTATGTGTTTAAGAGTGCTGTCCAGACCGGTGTTGAGGAAGAAGATGAGTCCGGTAACTGGATCACAAAAGGCACGGATTATGCAACGGTTACCCAGTATGACTGGGGCAGCTCTACCGCAGTAACTCCTGCGGAGGATGCTCCCAGCCTGGGAGTTTCTGTTAAGGCTGAGACCACTGTCGCCGTCGCCGGCGTCACACTGGACAAGGAGACCCTGGCACTGACAGTGGGTGAGATCGCAGCATTGACTGCAACTGTAACTCCTGAGGAGGCTTCCAACAAGGCTGTCACCTGGTCCGCAGCTCCCGATGGCATCGTCTCCGTTGAAAACGGCACGGTTACCGCTCTGGCTGCCGGTACCGCAACCGTCACCGTTACCACTGTTGACGGTTCCTATACCGCCACCTGTGCGGTTACAGTACAGGCTCCCGCACCCGAAGAGGCCGGTTATACCGTTGCGATGCCTGCCGATGACAGTATCGTTGCCGGTGAGACTGTCACCGTCGCTCCCGTGGTGGACTACAATGACATCACACCGGATGACGAAACGGACGATGTTTCCACCTACAACGCCTTCGACATGACCTTCACCTATGATGCTTCCGTTCTGGAACTGACCACCAAAAAGATTGAAGGCGCAACCGTTACTGCCGGCGAAGGCACAGTACGGGTTCAGGGTTACGGCGCTGACCGCAATGTGGGTACCGCTCCCTTCAGCCTGACCTTCGAAGGCATCGCTGCCGGTTCCGGCAATGTTGTCGCCACCGAAGAGGTGTATGTGGATATTTCCGGAAACGCCATCAGCGAGAATGCTGCAAGAGCGATCCTGCTGAAGAATACGACTGTCATTACCGTCAGCGGCTATGAAGTCGATCTGCCTGAAAACTTCACCGGCCCCAATGCGTCCGAGGAAAAACCCGGCGGTGATCTGGTGGCCAATCCCGATAAATCCTATACCTTCACCGCCCCCGAGGACCACTTCGACTACACCGTTAAGGTTTATGTTATCCTCGACGGTGAAAAGGTGGATATTACGGAGCATGTGACCGCTGACGGTCTGGCCTATACCATTCCTGCCGAGCAGATCGACGGCTTGATCACTGTTGAGACGGAAAAAAACGGCAAACTGTACGGCATTACGCTGGGTACCGGTCTGAATCATTATGATGAGGAAAACACTACCGTTGAGGAAAACGGTGTGAAGAAAGCCCAGTACATGAGAGATTACAAGGCTCAGCTGACGAAGAGAACCGGCTACAGCTACGAAGTGTCCGTAACCGTTGGCGGCGAGACATATGATGCCGATGTTGATGAAGACATCTACACCGTCAAGGGTGAGGACATCACCGGCGATATCGTATTCTCTGTTACCGAGACTCTGATCCCCGCCGGCAAGTATACAATTACTTTCCAGGGTACCGGCCGTGATGCGGCTCCTGAGAATACTGAGGCAGAACCCGACAGTCAGTACGCATTCCAGCTGAACAAGGCGGAAGGCTACAGCTACACGGTCTCCTACACCATGGGCGATTCCGCGGATTCCGAGGATCTGGATGAACAGGACGGCTGGTATACCATCGCCAAGGTTACCGGAAATGTGGTCATCACCGTGGACAAGACTGCGGAATTGAATGTAACGGTAGAGCCTTACCTGGAAGCTGACAGCAATACCGTGTTCCTGGTAACGGTCAACGGTACTCTGGACGAGGGCAAGGCCTACATCTACCGGGAAAGCGACGAAGCAGACGCACGCACCCTGTTCTACAGCGAGCCCTATGAGGCCTGGTGTTTCCTGCTGAATGTCACCGGCGAAGCTCCCAATGCCGAGGATGTCCGGGCAAAGATCTCCTCCACGGAAACTACCTTCACTACGCTGACAGCCACTACGGATGTCAATATGACCGGCAAAACCGATATCAACGACGCTCAGCTGGTTTATGACTTCTACAACGCCAAGTATACCGACTTCACCGCCGGCAATATGATGCAGAAGTTCCTGAACGGCGACGTCAACACGGACGGAATCGTCAATGTCAATGACGCTGTGGCGGTTATCGCTGCCATCAACGCCTCTGCAACCACCGAATGAAATTCGCTTCCC
>JAEIGA010018093.1_pt1 | contig 10733 bp, 4 predicted proteins | sample 9270691 | NCBI WGS metagenome assembly JAEIGA01 (sample SAMN17057246, study PRJNA624740) | gut metagenome | biome: biome; isolation source: fecal sample | host: Bos grunniens | place: China: Xizang | collected 2019 | reverse complement strand
TTACCTTGGGAAAAGTAAAGGCGTACAAAAGCATAAGTTTTGAACAAGAAAGTTATCAAAATGAGCGAGATCTTGAATACTTAACTCGCAGAAGAAGATTTAATTGATTAGATCGTATTTTTAAGATCGTAAAATAAAAAATACCCAGCCCTAAATAGGGTTGGGTATTTTTGTTAAAGGGTGAATGAATAATATCCTATCATAGAAACATTATTAAATAATTTGATCGTGATATTAGGACTGTTCAGATTAGATATAGTAGAACCTAAACTATTACCAAATCCAAAAGAACCTCCTTCCCTAAAAGTAACTACACTTTTTGGTGAAATATATGTTTCATTTGAATATAACATAGAACTACTATAAGAACTGTTGTGCACTAATGTGTTATTATCTATCTTTTTCCCCAAATAAATACTACTTCCGTATGTAGAATGTAACGGAGCTGATAATTTAGCCGACATGTACTCAATTACATTTTCCGGAAGATCTAATATAATTGAATAGTTCTGGGCTTCTAAAGAAGTACCAATGCAATTTGGATAGGTGACTATCGAATTTAGCTCTTCGTAACTAACAGTATTAGAACAGCTATATGGTACTACTGTACCATTATGATTAAACCATCCAAAAGTTATTTGTGGAATCAAAATTCTGGCAGCTTTTGTATAGTTGTCGTAAACATCAAATATAACAATAGAACTAGGCGCTAATACAAATCTATCAAAATCTTTTCTTAGACTATTAACGGTTCCTGTATTTGTTCCAATTACACTAGGGATTGAAAGCGTGCAGTTTGATAATCTAACATCCGACGGAGAATTTTCGTTTAAAGACATAACAGTGACTGTACCAACCTTTCTAATTGGATTTTCTGATGAAACTTGTGTCGAATCGTAATTTCCAACTCCCAATGAACGAGCAGAAGTTAAACCGGAACTTATTGTAACAGTTTTATTTAATGCATCTGTTAGCGTTGCACTAACTGGATTTAATATAGCGCCGTCGATTATTAAATCTCCATCACTTTCTCATGAAATAGCTCCTCCAGCCAAACGTCCGCTTCCATCAAGATTAAATGTACACATTTCTTCTCCGTTATTTGCAATCTTTAATCCAGATGGAGATAATGAAATCTTTTTATTACTATCTTCATAAACAAGACCTTCAGAATTAACTACAAGTTGACCGAGTTTGATATTTCCAGATTGATCTAATGTAATAAGTTTGTTTCCAAATCAACCAGCACCCGTTTTAGCATTAAAACAAATATTTGGAATTCATACACCATTTTCAATTTGCTCTCATAATAACATATTCTCAACAATAGAAGTATATTCCTCCTGTCCAAACATCGGAGCAAATATTTCTGATAATTCACTATAAGAACATTTAGATCCAGAACTTTGGTAGAATCCTGTTTCGCTAGGGACTGCTAATGTAATCTGTTCATCATTTTCATTAGTATAATATCCCAATACTCCTTCCTGACTAAACATGTAATCACCATGGAATACTCATTTTCCAACTAATGCTTGATTAAAAAGTCCAATATCTGCATAAATTGCATTAAAATTCTCCATCTTAATCCATTTATTAGACGGATCATCTCAATTTAAAATAGTAGCAGTTTCAATATTATTCGAATCAGACGGATCAGAATTACATGTTCCGTAAGCAATGTAATATGAAATATTATCTTCTTCTATAACATAAACATATGGAGCTTTTGCAGAATTACCTGTATAAGTTGTACCCGATTTTCATTCTCCAGCGGAATAAATTACAGGACTATTTGAACCAGGTTTTCCAGAATCTCCATCTTCACCTTTTTCACCTTTTTCAGCAACTGTTACATCAATTTCTACATAATCATCTCAACCAGACTCAGAGGAAGGATCTGATACAGAATTCTTAAACAGATAATAAACTAATTGTGTATTTACTGAAGAAGGCGTTGTTGATAAAGTACTTTCGGTTAATTTGGTAGAATTAAACATTCCATCAATAGATTTGCACACATAATATCCATCACGAGTTAATTCATCAAAAGAACGTTGTATAAGCTCAGAACCATTAATTTTTTGGAAAATAGGCTTAATAGCCTCTGTTGGCGTAACTACAGTGCCGTCAGATTTTTTAACAATCCATCTATGATTTGCATCAATTTGATAATATTGAGCGTTTTCTCCATTTTTGACAACACCAATTGTTTCTTTATCCATTACATAAGGATCTTCTCCCTCTTCATTATAAAGTAAGAATGTAATATGAGATTCAATTGTTTTTATAACATCTGTGGATATTGTAAATGACTTATCGTTATTATATTCAACGTCTTGTTCAGTACCATCATTTATAATATATTTAATGCTAAGTTTGTTTGTTCCAAAAGTAGTTCATCTTACTCCATCTACCTCCAAATATCCGTTAATGGTTTTTGGATCATCAATATTAATCACAGTGTGATCTAATTTAAGTTTTCAATTTGATACATTTCTGCGAATAATAAATGTTTTCTTATATTCCGACCCTTTATATGTAGCTGTAATTACAACATTTGGATCCTCCCCAAGCATATACTTGTCAAAACTATCCACTGTAACAACACCTGTCTCTGCATCGTAAGTACCAGTGCAATTAATAAATTGTGCAGAATATGTTTCACCTGTAGCTTCAGACAAACCGTCATATAAAACAGCTGTAGTTGAAATATTTAATGTTCCGTTTTTTTCGTGTCAGTACAAAATTCCCACATTGGCCATATCCTCTGTCAATTCCAAATGAACTGCGTTCTCACCTCCGGATTTCTGAATAAGAATTGTCTGAGTTTCAATATAATTTAAACCATTAATGACAATGTTCAGATCAACTGTTATTGTATGTTCAGCAATAGAAAGTTTTGATTTATCAGAACTTAATGTAAAATTAATAGTATTGTCACTAAATGGAGATGTAGTATCTAAAGAAGAAGCTATTGATATTGGATAATTACTTGTTGAACTTATAGTATTTCCATCTAATTTAACGCTCTTAATATTAACATCAGTAATTTGTGCAAATTCAGTACCTTTTCTTGCCTGAACGCCTGTGGAAACATTTGTTTGTTGAAATTTACCTTCAATTAGTTGTACAATTGCTGAAGGATTACTTAATTGGGTGATTATTGTTGATTCCGCACTTTCTCCATCCTTAACGTACATTGCATACACTTTAGGCTCAGAAAATTTATCCCATAATGAAATACCATACTTTCTCTTTCTTTCGCAAGCATAGACAACTTTACAATCAGAATCATTTACACCAGGGTAATTATCAACCCATTTTGCAGCAGTTATATCCAATATCTGTGTATTGCCTACATTGTTATAATAGTTTTTAGTATCTGGAATTCAGTCTATTGGCAACTCCTTACCTTCAGTTTGATACAATGAATTTGATGTAGAATAATCCTTTGGAGTAGGATTAAGCGGCACATCTGAATCACCAGCAGATTTGTAATAAATTACTTCTCTCGCAGATCCATCTCTACCATCAGTAACAATACCTACTTCCTCATAACTAGTCTTATCGCCATATTTTATTTCAAACTGAATATAATTAATACCTTCGTAAGAATCATTGTTCAAATTAATAGTATATTTATTCTCAGAAGCTGTAAGAGAGACATATTTAATATTACTACTAGTAACAGTAGTATAATTCATTTTAACAGAATCAACTGTTACAGAATCTCAATTATTGGAATCATAGTTCCATTTTTTAGCTTCTAATGTAATACTATCATGTACTTTATTGTCACTTATTTCACGTTTAACTACATTCCTATCAATAAATATTTCAATTGGATTTAACTCTTTAGTGATCTTACATTTCTTATAGAATTCATAACCTCTTGGTCGGAATCAAATATAAGTGTGGTTTCCAGAGAAATCAGATGCATTAAATGTTTTATTAGTAGCTCATGTACCATAACTAGTTGTTCCAAAAGAATATTCAAATGTTATTCCAGTTTGCTTATCATCGTCAATGTAGAAATAAGGCTGAATCGAAGCTTTAAAATCAGAATCTACATTTCCATCTTTGTCAATTGGAACTTTCAGTTCATCTTGATCTAATTCCAAATGATAACTTTTAGCATCGTTTGGTAATGTAATTGGAACTACCTCTAAAGATTTATGGTCAATGATCTTCTTTTCAGTTTCATTTGATGCTTCTTCGTCATGTGGATTATAATCAGCAACCAGATATACATCTAATCTGTTGGTAATAGTTTTGTAGTCAATACCACTTGCAACAACATCGTTTTTAATGATGCCGTCTTTGTTAAAATCTTCTACAGGATGCATCTTGATTTCATCATATGTAGAACAAGTCTCAGTGTCATAAGTATAGTAAACATCTAAACCAGATATATGTTGATTTCAAATGTTCTCCTCATTGATCGAACTTCCTACAATGAATTCTTGGTGTTCATCTCCTTTAAATTCATAGATTCCCAATATTCTGACTTTATTTGGAGTTACTGTTTCGCAAACATTATCTTTCCATGTTTGATAAATTGCCGTGTCTGATAACAACAGCTCCAATCCGCTGAAATCCTGTCCATCTTTAGAAACTTCAATCCATTCTTCTTGAATTTTTTCGAAATTATTCTTATACGCAAATCGTATAGCTAAACCTGTATCTAAGTCAGCTACAGTTTTACCAGGAATCGGATTAATGTAGATTCTAAATTCACCATCTGTTTCAAAATCAGCCTTTGTAAGAGTTGTCCACTCAACTTCGGGGTCCTCTAATTCTTCTAATGACTTATAAACAATAGCGTGTGATTGATTTATATCGGCTCATGTAGCTTTTTTAGAATCATTTCCTTCTCAGATATTAATTCAACCAGAAATATAATCCTGTTTGAATTTATTTGTCGTAATATCATATTTAGGAGATTTTGTTGAAAGTACTAAGTTTCATACTTTACCTCCCTCATCTGGAACATTTTTTACAAATCTAATTTGCCCAATTTTAGTTCAAGATTTATTTTCACCATTTTCCTCCCCGTGTCCAGTTACTTTAATTTTCAATTCATAAATTTCACTCACCCATGGAATCTTAATAGGGTTAAATTCACAATCTACGTACCCAGCAGAATTTCATGTAAATTTATAAAAATCCTTAGCTTCATCATTTAATAATTGAATATCTGTACTAGGGTTTATTGTTAATATTTCGTCGCCATGCGACATTTCCATTGTAGTAGTAACTTTATTAACAAGTGGTGTTAAATTAGGATCACATGGAACAATGATATTATTATCGGAAACATGTAAAACAGTTGTGGAATCTGCATTTCTTAATTTTACAATTGTATATACAGCTTCTGTTTCAGCTGAGTTACCATTAATGTCTGTATAAATCGCAGTAATTTTAACAACTGTAGTTGGTTGAAGGTTAGTATTAAAATTACTAAATGTTATTGTATTTCCACTTACAGTAACATTACACCCAGTTACAGTTGGTTTTTTTACAGTAACACTCTTTGCATTAGTAACTTTGAATTGAGTAGTCAATGCAGGCTGCCCTGGATCTGGATTTCCATCTGCATCACAACTTACAACTCCAAGCGAATCTGTAAGATATCCTACATATGCTGACTCTCCAGGAAGTTCTGATCGCATTTCAATAGTTTCAGATAATACAACCTTTCCTTCATCATCACTATGTTCATTAGTTACCAAATACAAATTTATATCTCCATTTGCATTTGAAATAGGTATATTACATGGAAGAGATCTTTGTTCATCTTCTCCATCAATTTTTGTTCGTGTACCGTTAATTTCATAATAAAGATCGTATCCAAGCGGTACATTGTTTACTGGAATGTATTCAGGATTGCCATTATCTCCCGCAACATTCTTAGCCAAACCTATTTGTATTTCTGCAGGATCTATTGTTCCATTAACTCTCTTATGGAAAAATGTAGGATCTATTACAAATTTATAGCTAGCAATTTCTTGAATAATGTCAACTTTAAGGATTTCTGCATCTTGAATTTCATAATCCTCTTCTGTACAATTTTCCCAGTCAATAGATTTATTTGTATTCACCCAATGTCTTAATTGGAAAGCTACACAACTATCTGGAGCAATTCCCGGAACACCATCAATATCCGTTGTTCCAATATATAGTCCAGAATCGGACATTATCTGCCACTCTTCTTCAAGTTCGTTTTCAGCCCAGTCATAAGGATCGTTTGCATAGAATACTTTGTAATTAGAATCTAAATTTTCTAAGTTTACAACTTCACTAGGATTAGAACTTGAATATTTATTGACATTTACTTTGATTATATTAGAACGGTCATTTTCTTGCCATGTATATACTGTATAAGTGTCATTTTTCTGATCAGCAACAATATCACTTGCATTTACATTTAATGTGTACATGACAAGTTCTCCACCAGCTGTATTAAACTTTGTAAATCTAAGACTTGCAGATGCAGAATTACCATCAACATCTTCGGCAGTAAAATCTACTGTATTTGTTGAATCACTTCCTGGAAATCCTTTAACTCGGAGAGCTTTTCCATTATCCACGGATTCAAATAAATCATTGTATGCGGAATTATTAGGTGCAATCTCTACAATTGTTTTCTCTTCCCCGTTTACCCTCATCACCATTGGAACAAGGAAATTACTAAAGAAACCTGAATCTGGAGTTGAACCATCAGAACAAGGAACAAGAATATTATCATCCATAAAGTCCAAAGTAACAGTTTCAGCAGAAAACTTAGTATGATAAATTGTAAATGTCTTTGTTCTAATATCGTCATCTGACAACGCTATCTTTAACTTAATATAGGTATTGCTACTTGTAGCTTCAATGTTTGAAAAAGTAAGATACCATTCTGTTTTAGATTCGTTATATTCTGGTGTAAATGTAAATCCATTCTCATCACAAGTGATATTCTGAATAACAACTTTATCAGATCCTCTATATGCAGTAACTGTAGTTTTTACTTCATTTTCATCTTCATTGAGCATTACTCAATTTGGATCTACATCTAAAGCTATTACATCACCTGTAATAACACCAGATGATTCTGTCCATTTAGTCCAAAGTGTAGGATTTGAATATCTTCCCCATTTTCCATTCCTATATTTTCTTACAGAAACCCAGCAATATCTATTGATATCATCTACTTCTATAGGATCATCTTTCCAAACTTGTCCATCGGCAGGTTTAGGAATGTATTCATCTGCTTCATTATTTTGATATTCCGGATCTGTTTCTCATCCTGTAGGATATGGATGATTAGGAGCATCAAAATCTTTAGTTGTAGTAAAGATATACTGAACTCCATCTCCATCTTTTCCTTTTTCTCCATATTTTGCTCAAAGAATCGGAACAGTAAAATCACCTCAAGTGTTAGTATCATTCTTCTTTCTTTCTGAACGCCACTCAAACTTATAAGTTTCATCTACTCCTTGAGCTCTATCTGTCCACTTTAATGTGACAGAATTTCCGTTTACTGTTACTGTTTTTGTATAAGTAGGTTCATAATCATCTTGATTATTACCTTCACCAGATGGAATATCTATTGGTTTATCATCTTCGGTCAAACCTCTAAAATATACATATTCGTATGTTGATCCGTCTATACCATCTTTTCCATCTTTACCTGGATCACCATCTCGTCCATCAATACCTGCTGGACCCTGTGGACCTTGATCACCCTTCTCTCCTTTTGGACCAACAGAACCATTTTTGCCATTCAAGTCTACAGGAGAAGACCAAGTATGTTGAATATCTCCTCAACCATCAAAAATAGCATATGACATATACTGATGATCTGTACCAGTAGTATTTGTTTGTGATCATCCTTCATCAAGATTTTCTACCAAACCAGTACTCATATTCATCTTTTCTGATGTTGGAGCTATAGAATTAGTGGAAGAAAATGCAAACGCTGTTGTAAATCCGCTTCCACCTGCTCCCCCTTCCCTCAGTTTGTCTTTAATTGCTTCTGGAAGATCTTCAAGAGGAATACATTCATCATCTACAATCTCCCTAATTTGTTGTGTAACTTTATATATAGTTTGTAATTTTTCGTCCATATTATTTTTGTTTTAAAAGAGCTGCTTTACGCAGCTCTTGTGTTATACAGTTTGTACTGTTCATCCATCTGGAATACCACTCTCTCCTGTTACGTTTCAAGTTGCATCCTTGTTCTTCACGAATGTTCCTATTGAAGACGTTCCAAAATATACCCAATCATTTAAACAATTAGTTGCAGATATGTCTATCGCAAGCATTTTAATATAATTAAGACTTGTGCAATGCCGGAACATATGAGAATAACAATAAGCTGTTAATCTCAAAGCTGGTAATTCTGGAGCTCTTCTTAACCAACTACAGCCACTAAACATCTGATCATAACAATAGGTTTCCAGTGTTATAGCAGGTAGTATCGTAGGTGCATTGACAAGACTTGTACAATTCGCGAACATACTATAATAACAATTACTTGCAAGTGTAGTAGCAGGTAACGATGGTGCATTTTGCAAACTACTACAGCCATTGAACATATAAATATAGCAACCAGTTGCGAGTGTAGTCGCAGGGAGTTCAGGCGCATTGACTAGACTTATGCAATGATCGAACATAGAATCATAACAATAGGCTGCCAATGTTGTTGCAGGTAGTTCTGGTGCTTCAGTTAAATTATCACAATTCCAAAACATATAAGCGTAGCAATCATTTGTGAGTGTTGTTGCAGGAAGTATACTTGGTGCAGTTGTTAAACTTATACAATCTTGGAACATACCGTAGTAGCAAGAACCCGCGAGTGTTGTAGCAGGTAGTGCTGGTGCAGTTGTTAAACCTCCACAACTATTAAACATATTTACATAACAATCCTCTGCCAATGTGGTTGCAGGTAAGAAATTATCACTCACTTCAACTACCTTACTAGCCTCAAATAGTGATGTGAAAGCTCCACCCTTTCCCTCTAAGCTAAAATTATTAGCAGCATTATCTCCAAATAATAAAGACATACAGTTGCCAAGTAAATTAAATTTCTTATTTACACTAAATGAACCAATACCATATGAAGTTGGCGTTATTTCACCTCTAAAAGACAATGTTTGTCCGGTATTAATAGTTTCTGTAGTAGTATCCATAGGTAAACTTCGCCAATTTTCATCACCATCAATACAATACTCGCATGCATTATAACTCAAACTAGCAAACAACCCATCTTCGAGTGCTTCTATTGTTAGGTAATTGTCTATTAACTTCGAACTAGACAATACTCCTCCCATCATTTCTCTTCTTGTATCCATATTATACTTGATTAAATGGTAAGAGAATTGCTTTAAAAACACCTAAACTGTACTCTATACTCAATTCATAAATAGTATTCGGTAGAATCTCTGGAATAACACCATTTGCTCAATATAAATAATCAGGCAAAGATAGAGTCGCATTATCACTTGTCTTAAAAGCAACTTTATATAATGACCTTGATGAAGGTGTGATTATAAACGTATTTATTGTTAAATTGGACATAGGAGTTAAATTATAATAAAAAACGTTTGGTATGATCGATAAAGTTGCCTGTTCTCCTGTAAACTCTTCCTCCGTTCATCCAATAGTCAAATCTCCTTCTCCGAGAATTGATTGTCCATTAATTGTTTTAATGTTTTCACCATCAATAAGTATAGGTTGTCTTTGCACATCATTCGAATCTATATATGATTTAATGGCTAACAATCCGAGTTCTAAATTATCTGTTGTTATATATTTGCCCATAACAATTTATAATTTTATTATATATATTTAAATTATGTTTCTTAATTAAAGAAAGAACTTTAGACAACTCTTTACCTTTAACACCAATGACATGCTGATATCCAATATTATCTGCAGATCCTGTTAAATCATCAAAATCTAAGAGCTCTTTTACTTTATAATCTTTGGTAAGATCTTTAAGAAACTGTTGTTCTATTATCAAATCTGGAACATTACATAGTTCTGTACCATATTTTCGATATTGATCGACCATATCTCAATATGTTTCAAAATATTTGTCTTTTAAAGTTTGATTATTAAATCCAATAATTCCACAATTATACATTGAATTGCATTTTCTATTTGCTCATTCTGGATATTCACAATTCTCAAAACTTTTAGATGCTTCTTTTCAACCAAATCCTCAAGGTGATACTGGAAGCTCTATATTCTGAACAATGCAATCATATTCATCAAACTTCATTTTTTCTAATAAAACTGGATCTTTTAGAAACACATCTCCATCTATATGAATTGTTCCTAACGGTTCATCTTTCATAGAAACAAATTTACTTCAAGCATATAACCTAGGGGCAGGTCAATCAATTCCTTCTAAATCAGCTATGATATTATCATATGGACATACAGATAGAAATTCAGCAGTTCTATTGTCTGCATGTAATTTTATATTAAATCCCGACTCTTTAGCATATAAACAAGATAATACAAAATATGCCATATGCATCAAAAATGTTTTATCACTACAAGCTGATGATGCGAAACTATGTACAATGTTCATTACTCTTCTTCAAATGTTCCAATAGCGGTTCCCGAATATGTTCCGAGTACTTCTCTAACCAATAATTCGACTTCAAGAGAAGTCGCAACATCATCAATGGCAACTCTCAATTCATCAATCTCAGTCTGAATATTAGGAATCACAT
>JAEIGA010018092.1_pt1 | contig 10734 bp, 15 predicted proteins | sample 9270691 | NCBI WGS metagenome assembly JAEIGA01 (sample SAMN17057246, study PRJNA624740) | gut metagenome | biome: biome; isolation source: fecal sample | host: Bos grunniens | place: China: Xizang | collected 2019 | reverse complement strand
TCAAATGACATTTGTACAACACGTTCGTCAATAACTGAGCTCATCTACCCATCACCTCCTTTAAGTATTTGTCTAATTCCTCATAGACAGGTTCCATGGCTGGAGCTATAAAATTTCTACCTTTTATCCAACCGCCACCTTTTGTAGCATGTCCTTGATCTACAATTATTGCTACATTCATGCGGTTCTCAATATCTGTGTTATACCATATAATAGCTGTCTTTTTATCATTCTTAACAATTTCATAATGCCAAGAATTGGCCATTAAACCAGTTAAAACAGGGGAAGCATCTCTTAAAGCAGCAACCCCCATTTCACCGAAACGATCCAAGTCAAGCATAACACTATTCATTTTCATCTGTTTTAAAGCTTCCAAATTCTTTTCAGAATTCTTTTTCTTATACTTAACATGAATCGCCATAATCTACTCCCATTTTGAAGTTTACCCACGAGAATGAAGTTTAGCTCTTCTCTTAGCATTAAGCATCCTATTCTGAGCATAAATGTCACTCTTTGACATCTTATGTTTATCCGGATTGTTCTTAATATTACAAATCTTTACCAACGTCAATAATCGATTAATGTGCCATTTTTGACATTCAAATGGAATTTGTAATGCAACCATCCAATAATAAATTAACTCAGATGTTATTATTTCTCTACTAGCTCTTCCGTTTTTTTCATCTGAAAAAGTTGTAGCAGATTGTGGATCTTTAATATATTCTATGATTCTATCCATTTCTTTCTGGGGTATAACCTTAAACGCATTTGGATCAACGTTCGACGATAATGACATAAATCTTATATAATCAACCAATTCATCGTTTGTCTTTTCAACATTGTTGTCTATAAATGGTTTATGGTATTTTGCTTCCCATTTAGAAATGGAAATTAAAGAATGCTCAAGAACTATATCTGTTGCTTTAACATTTATGAATTTTTCATATCTATCACTATAAGCTTCTGTCTCAGGGATATGTATTTTGAGCATTGATAATCACCTCTTTACTCAGAAAGGTGAGAATCCTGGATTTCACTAGTTACTGCAGCCTGAATCTGCTTCTGCTCAGCCTTCTGCTGCTTTGCTGCTTCTTCTACGAGTTCCTTAGGGAATACAGCATTAATGAACTTACTTGCCTTTTCAGCATTTGTAAGAAGTTCTGTAAAAAGCTTATTGTACGCTTCTGTCTGCATAAATGCTTCTGAAAGTGCCGGACTCTTAACAAATCTCTCACCGTCTTCAGACTTCTCACCGTAAGCCATAGAAATAATCATTTCAAAGAACTTCATAAGCTTAACGGCATCCTTAGCGTCTACTGCATCCTGGAGTGACTGAGCAACACCACCAGGTGTCATTGTTTCAAGTTTAATAAGTTCTGCCTTGTTAATATTAAAGTAGAATCTCTTTGTCTTTGTTACACCGTTATAATCGGAATATGTAATTGTTTCGTATGTCATTTGTGTTTTTCTCCTTTCAAATGAAAAAAGGGGCACCCACATAACATGAGTACCCCTTATGAAAATTAACCAACAGATTCTACTGTATAAGTAACCTTAATAACTGCTTCATCAGCAGGAGCAGTTGTAAATGTTACCTTATGAGTTTCTGCGTTATAAGTATAATCTGTTGTTACAGTCTGAGCTGCATCGTTAACAGTTACAGATGTGAGAGTTGTAGGTGTTCCTGTGAGTATGAACTCAGTCGTTGATCCATTACCTGTAAATGTCTCAGTAGTTGTAGTGGGTGTAGGTGTAGGGCTAACAGTGTTAAGAAGCGAATAAACAGCTGCAGGAAGAGGCAGACAAGCATCCTCATTCTCAGTACCATAAAGCTTATCCTCAAGAGCCTTAAGACCTGCTGGAGTACAATTTGTAGATCTAATTGTAAGAGAAGCAAGGGGCTTTGTTGTCTTTGTAGTGCCATTTACTGTATACTCAAATCCGTCAGTCTTTGTTGTCGTAAGAGTCCATGAGAAAGAAATTGCTTCAGGACTATCATTGATTGTCTGATAAGATCTCTCAGAAGGAGATGCCTTACAACCATAGAGGATATGAATATCATAACCATAGTCGTTACCGAGTGTATCATTACCAACAGTTGTAACAAATGAAAGACCAAACATCTTTCTTGTCTGCTGACCTATAATAAGACCATTACCAGCATCAACAGAGCCATCACACTCAGCGAACTCATCAGGATATGTGTATGCCTCAATCGTAGCACCCATTTCCTCTGCAGAATACAGTGAGAGGTACTTCTGGTCGTCCGCATAAATGTCATTAGCTTCTGCACCAGAAGGTGAAAGCTGAGCGGAAGAGAGACCATTCCAAGCGTATCCCTTCGGATAAGGATTGGAAGAATCTGTAGCATCATAAGGATAAAGAACACCCTTCTTTGTACCAGTCTCGTAAATTCTTTCACCAGTCTGGTCCCATACAAGTTTTGCCATAATATTTCCTCCTAGAAATATAGTATAAATGAATCATGATACAGGTTATCCGCCACATACTCTGTCAAGAACCGACACGTTGGAAGACAATTAATCTTCTGCACTACATCGAAATCTGGATCATCAGATATGACAATAACCTTGTATGCATGATCGACTTTGTAAACATTATTGTTTGAAAAAGTATTATCTAATCTTTCTTTAGAATAGACAATAGCAGGAAAATTCATCCTGACGTTCTCAGGGGGTTGATAGTACACATTTTCTGACCCCAAAATTGTTTCTAAGAGCGTCTGCAGCTCAAGCCTAGTCGCCATGATACATCCCCCCGAGACTCAGTATTAATCTAGGGTACTGAACTTCTACGTTATTCACCTTCCATTTAGTACCCAGATATTCAACCCATTTAATAGTGTGAAAATTCTGTCTAGCATATGGATCCGCTACTATGCTAATTCTATTTGATACAGTTAAGTCATCATTGATGCTCATTCCCTGCTCATTCCTAACATAGTTCTGAAGGAAGTCACCTTTGTACGGCTTTGGGAGCGTAATTATTTTGTGAACACCTCTACTGGGTTCTGTCATTGTTTCAAAACCAACATTTCCATAGAACTTAGCCATATTTCACTCCCATTTTGAATTAAGATGCAGCGTTAGTAAGAGATACTGCTGTGAAAGCACCCTCAGAAGCTGCAAAAGCTGCAAGAACAGTAGCAACTACGGGTGTACCAGACGTGGAAATTGCAAGAGGACGACCAAGAACACCGCTGTTGTTAAGAAGGAGTGTACCCATCTTGAAAGCGTGTACAAGATCATCTGTCTTTGCAAGAGTATCTGCACTCTGATCACCAGCTACACCTGTTGTATAGATCTTACCACTTGCTACATAGAAAACTACAGAACCGACATACTTATCGTCAGCCAAACCGAAAATCTTTTCCATAATTATTTCCTCCATTACTTAATTAGCCCTGAGCAGATGTCTCAAGTACGATTGCAGAGAACGGCTTAACGAGGCAGCCAGAAATTCTGGTCTCGATCAGGTACTTCTCCTGGTTGTAGTCAATGTCGAAATCCTCGAACATATTGATAGAACCACCCTTATCGGCACCAACCTTATAGTCATTAAGGTTAACAATGATACCCTTAAGAGTATTTGTATAAGCCTGACCAGACTTTGTAACCGGTCTTGTAAGGTTCTCCATTACAGGAACTGTAACAATCTTAGAAACTCTGAGTGCTGTAGCAAGTTCGGCCTCTGTCTTATACAGCTTGTGACCAATAGAGTCCTCAAGGAGGAGGAGATCTGTGAGCATATCCTCAGTTGTGAAGAGGGTCGGGTTGCCAGAACCTCTATAATCCTTTCTGGACTTGATGCATGTTCTGATGAAGTTCTTAGCTGTCTCGTCGTCTGTAGAACCAATAGTAACCTCTGTCTTAATGCAGAAGAGATCTGCTTCCTTCCAGATAGGACGAACATTCTCTTCATTGATGTGATCGTCATCAGAAGCGAGTCTGCCGTCACCAACGAGGATAGCACGAGCAATTTCCTCATCAAGCATGATTCTCATCTCGCCCTTGATCCAAGCAACGACGTCGAAATCTGTGATGTCGATGATATCATCACGATCAAGCTTCTGCTTCTTGTAAATTGTCGTAGGGGTTGTGGATCTCTTGAGCAGTGAGAATACCTCATCCTTCTTCAGATGACCCTTGATGTAACCCTTAGCCCTTGCCTCATCCTCACGGATATCAGCGAACATAGACTTAATTCTTGAGAAAGGCGAACGAGAAACACCGTTCATAACTGTGGATACCCACTCCATTCTCCTCGAAATAAACTCGGGCCTATCAGATGTTGTCTTAGGCTCCGGGAACAGCCAATCGATCTGCTCAATACCATAATCTGCGGCATGAGCGATGAACGACTCCTTGAGAGAACCCATTCTCTTACCATCCTTGATGATCTCTGCCATCTCAGAATGAGTAAGCTCATCTGTGCTATCTACTGCTACGTAACCGTTCTGGTCTTCAAATGCGTTATGTGCAACTGCCATATCCTTTTCTCCTTTTGTGTTTTTGTTTTTCATAGCCTTACCAATGAGGAAGTACATAACCTTCTTCTGCTTATCACTCATGGTATTAACTACATCTTCAACTGTTTCGTCATCGGATTCTCCATCCGAATCTTCGTGTTCAAGAGAGTTGTCATCGTCATCGGAATGCTCAACTGCCTTGCTTCCACCTTCCTTTGCCTTACCAACGAGGAAATAGAGGACCTTCTTCTGGATCTCAGACATGGAGTCAATTACATCCTGAATTGTCTCTTCAGAACCACCCTTGGATTCTTCTTCGTCGTCAGCATGGGAAAGCTCTTCCAATTCATCGTTAAAATCGGGATAAATCAAAGCTTCTTCCTCCATAGTGTCATCAAAATCACTGTGAGAAATGCTAAGAGTGTCAATAAATGCTCCAGGATTTGCTCCTGCAAGAACAAGAGAGACCTCTCTTATCATTCCATGAACAACATTTCCAGCCTTCTCAACAAGCTTATTAGCATAAATTGAAAGACTCTTAATGTCTCCATGCTTTACCAACTCTTTTGCATTCTTACCGCTATCAGTATCATTGAATGCACAGTAACAATATACGCCATCGTCTCTGTTTTCAAGAAGAGCGTGACCAAGAACGGCTCCTACGTTACCATGTTCATGCTGATACACAAGCGGTACTGTCATGCCATCACAATCTCTAAATGCATCCTTACGGATTGTACGACCATCTGAGCATCTGAGATCGTTTCTAGTGGCATAACCTCCAAAATCGTATACCATTTTGAATTCTCCTTTACGTGTTATTTACAGATTCGTCCGGCTGTATGTCATTTACTGGCACATCAGATTCACTCTGTAGTTCTTCTTTAGATTTGTTCAGGTTCTTATTCCTGAGCTCATCTGCGTCAGGATCCTTACTCGGCTTATAACCAATTACCGCTCTAAATTCATTAGAAGTCATGATTTCATTTCTAGTGAATTTGTCCGCGATGTCTGCAAGTTTCTCAGGAGGTGTAAGTTTAAATACATCTCTGAACATCATTAATGCCTGATGCTGGGATCTTGCAGTTTTTGTAAGGAACTTCCTTGACATTTCATCCAGGATTGCTGCAGCTATTGGTTCTATGGTCCTAGAATAATAATTGAGTATCTCCTGTTCATTTGCAGTACCATTAAAGACCCCTTCAGTAAGACCAAACTGACCATAAAACATCTCAGTAAGATACTGAATCTGGTTAAGGAGATTGTTTTCTACGGGTCGATTCAGCTGTGTTATATGTTCTGTTCCATCCGTATACGCAATTCCATAACGAGTATTTGTAAGCTGTTCCTCGATGTCTCTGCGTCGTTCTTCTGCGTAGTCCTTACGGGCCTGCGATTTTAATACATAAGGAAGCTGAATCAAGAGATCCAACTTACCAGATGCCGATTGTTTGTCTACCATATCCAACATTGAGAGCTTTGTTATGAGTCTCTTAAGTATTGAATTTGGTTCATTCATTACAGAATAAAATGGATTCTGTACAATAGCTGTTGTCTTTTTAGGAACTATGATTTCCTGTCTTTTACCAGTTTTGTCATTATAGACATCAACTTTTACGTATTCAGGATACCATAATTTTATTCTTCCAACTCTCATAGTTTCTATATCAAATGATCCAGTTTTTGTAGGATCAAGAGTTGTATCGATAGGAACTATTGCAACAACGCCGTCATCAAACATGTTATTTACGACATCCTGAAAAAATGCTCTACTCGTTTGATCAATATTGGCTTCAACAGTCATCGCATAGTTTAATTTAGAATCCATCGTAGATTCATACTTTCCATCTTCATTAGTTCGAACATGAAGAAAAGTAAGTTGGGAGACATCAATAGCTATCTTTGTATAGACACCATTAACGATCGTCTGCTCAACTTTTCTACTAAAAGGGACTATATCAGGTCGTCTAGAATTACTAGCTCCTTTATCCCAATCATTTTGCAAAGTAGGATCTTTATTCATAAAGGCATTCCAACCATGCATAAGTCTTTCTCTAAAGGTTACTGCCATTTTGAATTATCTCCTGCCTTTTGGCCCTACGATTTCTTTTAGTTTTGTTTTGTTAAGCTTTTTCCTCAACTTCTTGGGTGGATTATCTAACAAATTATACTTACTTTCACTATCATACTCGTCATCTACTGTTGACTTTGAGTCATAATATGATTTATTAGCTTTTGCAGAATTAGCAAGCTGATTAGCAGATTTCCTTACATTTGCACCAAAGTCAGCTGTAGATGATCCAAACCCGGAGGTAAATGGTTTTTTATTAGAAGTATTTGTTGAAGCAAACTTCTGAGCAGTTTTTACTTTCTGATAGCCAGGAGAATACTCCATACGATAAAGTGCACTTTTAAATTTATTAGAAACTTTTGAAATACCATTTCCAAGATTCGATATTCCAGAAGAATTAGTAGAAAAAGGATTCGGATGATCACCTTCACCATTACTCTTTTTCTTTTTAGCGTGATAAAGTTCTGACATGTTACACTCCTTAACTAAATAGTTTTTTAATTATATCCTCTCCTACCTGAACTTCTGTAATGTAACCCATATCTTTAGCATTAATACCTACATTCGAAGTAGCAAATACTTTATTATTTTCATCAATTATACCATCGAACATTTTGTTGTTATACTTGTTAGTGGATAATTTATCAACTAAATTCTTACCTTCTTTAAATGTATAACTATTTGATTTTTTATTTAATGAAGATGCAGACGAAGACAATAATGGTACTTTAGTAGAGCCACTTCCAATACTATTTATTTTTTTTACTGTATTAGATGCTCTGTTATACACATATTCCGAACTTATTGGATCAACTGGATCAAATGTAAATCCTTTCTTTTCTGTTGACCCTGATGCCTCTTCTTTGTTTCCACCTGGAGTAAATGGGTTACCAGTGTATGTCTTTTCTTTTTCATTAGTGGATTCTGATTGGTTATTATCTCTCTTTTTCCATGTCTGACCTTTTTCGCCTTTAGCTCCACTGGATTTGGTTCCAGAAAAAGCATCTTTTACATAATCTTCAGCGGATTTTGTATCGGACTTTTTCTCATCACTATCACTATTCTTATCTTTTTTTCCATACTTAGATTCATATTCTTTTTCTGCAGCTTCTTCATCTAACTTCGATTTTTTTGCTTCGGCTTTAAGTTTTTTATTTTTTAATTGCTGGCCTTTAATTTTCTCTTTTTCAAGTGTACTTGTCTTTTCTTTAATAATATTTGTTAAAGTATTTGTTGCTACTTGAGTTACTATACTCTTTCCTACTTCAGCAACTATTCTACCTGTAGGTCTCTCGAAAAATTCATCAGCTTTATCTAGTGCGCTTGGTCCTTTTTTTCCTCTTTCAACCTGCCAAGACTTCTTCTGATAATCAAGCTCCATAGCTAGACGATTTACTTCATTTCGAAGCTCTTCATCAGTCATATTCTTTGGTTTTTTTCTGATTACTCGATCTTCGGCATTAAGCTTAGCCTGTTCCTTTTTAGCAGTTTTTGCTAGTGCTGCAGCATCTTTTACTTTCTGCTTTTCCTGTTTAAGAGCTAGTTTTGCCTTATACCTCTTGGTCTTATACATTTCGGCAGCCTTTCCTCTAGCTGCTTTCTGCTTACCTTGATTATAACGGAGTTCTCCTTCTGGAGTTAAGGAACCGTCTTCATTCTGGAATCTTCGGAAGCCCCAACGCATTCCGGTAATACCATGATGGTAAAGTTCATTTTCTGACATACAATCCTCCATTTTAACCTTGCATTGAAGAAGTATAAACTTTTTTAGTTTTTGGATCAAATTCCACACATACCTCATGGCCACCTATTGGATCTCTAGTATCATCATACCAGTAACTAGCTTCTCCATATCCATCATTAACTGATAAATATCCTAATTTTGGATAGGAATTAACCTTACCAGTGGCCCACTCATTTACATTTTTTTTCATTGCTTTTTCAATTGGACTATTTGTAAAATAATTTTTATCTTTAATAATATTATTAACTATCTTTGCGTCATTATCATTCTCTATACTATATGTAACTCCATTTACTTTTTTTGCTTTGTTCCCCCATTGATCCATACTAAAACCGCTTTTTTTCTGATAATCACTAAGTGAATTCCTTTGTTTGGCATATTCTTGTGCTTTTCTTATGTCTGAATATTTTGTATCAATTACTCGACCTTTGCCGTTTTTAAGCATATATTCTTGTATTTTTCGATTTTCTTCAGCTTTATCATACACTTCTTTTCTTCTACTATCTATATCTCTTACGGTTTTTATTATTCGTCCCATCATTGTTCTCGGCTGTCTTCCGTTTCCGGAGCCTATTCCATAATGGATTCTTCCTTCAGGAGTATAACTTCCATCTTCGTTCTGATAACGACGTTCGCCCCATCTTTGACCTTTTATTCCAAAATGGCATAATTCGTTTTTATAATGTATTCTGTAGTACATATGTCACCTCAATAATTCTCTAGCCGAATAATATTTATCTGGATCCTCAGCTATTGTATATGGTGTCACTTTCCCCGTTGTCTTATTAACTAAATAAAAAGGATCTATCTCATTTGATGGATCATCAGTTATGAATGCCGTGAATAAGTATTGCTGGCCATAATCTTTACATGACTCTATCTTCTTAGGATTTATTTCAGAAATTAATTTCTGCTTTGCCTGTTCTAATGTCATTTCTTTTTCTCCTTTTCATCTTGATAAATATCATACCAACCTTCTTTGTATCGTCCTTCTTTTTTCCACAACTCTTCTAATTCGAGAGATTTTTCATTATCTAAATCTTCAGCCTTCTTGGAATAATAACTTGCCACTCCCGCGCTTATCGCTAAAGGAACATACGGAACGATTGCGTTCAAAGGCATTGTTAAAAATGTCGAAAGGACAGCAGCTTCCGCTTTTTTCGCATATTTATTTTCATCAAAACCAGCAGAAGAATCTTGAGTATACATCTTTTTTGCTGCTTTTTCATTTAATTTTAAATTATCAGTTCTCATGGCGTCAATATTTATAGCATTAGCCAAATATTTTTTCGCTTTTTTATCACTCATTACCGCACCAATTTGACCATCTATTAAATACATTTTACCATCTTTGACTTCATAACATAAACTATGACCACCTCTAACGTTTCCACCTTTATCTGAGGCTTTCCAAAGTAAAGTTATTTGGCCACGTGAATTTCCATCATTTAATAATTCTTTTTCAAACTCATCAAATTCTTTATCTGTCATTCCTATATTCTTATTGTCTATTCTATCAGAAAAAGTTCTAACTTTTTTAGAATCAAAATTAGTATATATCTTTCTCATAGCAGATTTATTATTAGATAATATTGCTTTTACACCTCTTAGCGATGGCTGTGCAGAAACATCCATTCCTCGTCTTCTCATTTCATATGCTACAGAACAAAACACACAATTACTCTGTCTGTTTATTCCATAATTATGACCTTGTTTCGAATAATTTACTTTTGCAGCATCAGAAGCTATGTCTTCAGGGACATTTCTACTACTTTTCGTTCTATCTATTTTATATGTTTTTTCACCATTTCCAATTCTTCTACGCTCGGCACCCTCAGCAGTATATGTTCCATCTTCATTCTGGTAACGTCTAATACCCCAACGCTGCCCTTTAATGCCATAGTGGTAAAGTTCACCAGTTTCTTCATCTTTGCAGTATATCATCATAGATCATCCTCCAAATACTCGCCATCTTTACCACTATACTCACGCATAGCCTGTATGGCTTTAGTATACATTTCCTCAGTCTTCTTCTGAGACTCAAGAGATTCAGTTTTAGCTGTTACTAATTTAACCTCTTCCTCGAGTTTTGCTCTTTCTAATTTTTCTTTTGAAGAGCCAAGTTTTAAGTAATGTACAATTACCTGAGAAGATGCCGTTCCTTCTCGTAATTGCTTCTCCGCAAGTTGCTCTGCCAAATAGATCATTTCATTTTCTTTGGCTTCTGGAGTCATTGGCGGAGGCGAAGTTCGCTTCTTTCTACCTGGCGAACTATTTTCAGAATTATCTTTTTTCATAAAGTTCACCAGACATAGCTGTAAACTTATGCTCCTTTCTGTAAATTTTTATGATTTTGTCTTAATAGAGATAATTGATCGATCCAATATTTCAGCACGTTTTTAAACGGTACACTTAAGAAAGGAGAACGGC
>JAEIGA010018091.1_pt1 | contig 10734 bp, 11 predicted proteins | sample 9270691 | NCBI WGS metagenome assembly JAEIGA01 (sample SAMN17057246, study PRJNA624740) | gut metagenome | biome: biome; isolation source: fecal sample | host: Bos grunniens | place: China: Xizang | collected 2019 | reverse complement strand
TAAAATAAAGTTTGGCTATTTTATTAGCCAAACTTTATTTTTATTAATTTACTTTTTTACAATTTCTACCTGAATACAGTCAATTGCTTGACCAAACGCACCAGCATAACCATCTCCGCGGCCCCCACCGAGATTGGTATACCAGCTATACCATGTTTTGCTATTTTTAGGACTCACTCTATACCTGACTGCATATTCGTCAGTGCCTTCAAGTGTCATCTGCACTGCGTCAATCTCTTTACCTTTAATACCTGCATAGCCTGTTATAGCATTATTGATATTATAAGCACTAATCCAAGATAGCCAATTACCGCCTTTAATATGTACACGATATTTAAGTGTTCCTACGTTAGATTTCGCTGCTAGTGCAGTTAGGCTCTTACCTTGTACACCAGCATATCCATTAGCATCCTTAGTGTTATAGTTCTTAATCTCGCTCCACCACTTACCAGCATATGCACGATAAGTTGCCTGGGGTGTTACTTTTACACTCTCTTTTACCGGCTCAGTTACGCCTAAAAGCTTATTTACTTTTTCTGCAATTTCACCGTGCCTACTATATAGATACTCGCCTGGGCAGGCCTTATTTGCATAGTCGCGATGAACAGTCATATTACAACCATTCTTATGATTTACACGATCATTTTTGTTTTCGGACCAAACAAGCTTTTTAATGCCATTTCTCTTACAAATATCAGCAACTAAGCTGATAAGAGCTGTATAAGCTTTATCAGTAATCGCATAAGGAGCCTTTGTTTCACTTGCTACTTCAATAGTAACTGCTCTATGGTCATTAGCTCTACTTGAAGTACACCAAGAACGATTGGCCTCATCGACGCAAAGACCGATGGAGCCATCGTAGCCTACTACATAATTACAAGAAGCGCCGGTAATAGGGTTATAGTTTTTAAAAACTTCGCAGCCACGTTGTGCAGTAACCTGGCCAACAAAACAGTGAATAGTAATGGTGTCTATAACATGGTTTCTAGGCTTTGTGCAGTTCGGAGATAATTTTGTATAAGTTACTAAACTACTATTACTCATTATTTTAAATCCTTTCTTTTATTAAATACCTTTAGTTAATTTAACTTCTGTTTCAATTTTGTTTGTTACATATGTTTCAAGGTCACCTACAATAGCTGTAATGTATTTAATAGCATCAGCAGTCAACACCTTCATTACGGCGTCATAGGTTTGCCTAAAAGCAATCTTTTGTGCTTCAGTGTCAAACTTACCTTGTGCTTTTAAGCTGTCTACGTAAGTCTGTGTGGTCGCCAGAACGGCATTAGAAATAGTTTCATTAAGCATGTCCAAATATTTCTTAGCCGTTTCATCATTTGTTTTTTGTTTTAATTCTCTTATCTTAACACTGATTAGATATGTAAGATAAATACCAACAATGCTGAGCACCGGATAAACAACCAACTCAAAAATTTGTTCTAATACAACTGCCCAATCCATAGCAAATACTCCTTATCTATTTAAATTTTAGCCTTCTCCGCCGTTTTCTAAAACTTCAGGAGCTTCGGTATCCTGTTTTGTTAGTACTTTACTAATTTTAATACCTGCTAACATAAACAGTTCTGATCCCCAAAAAGTAAACCAAGCGGTTGTTAGTGTGGGGCTTACCTCAATACTTGTAAAATACTGAAGTATAAAATCTGCTGCTGCATATAAGGTAATCATTGTACATGCAATAACTAACATTATATTTGATACTTTCTTTTTAGGTTTATTAGACATTTTATTAGTTCCTTTCTAGGCAGGGCTTGACATACTATTTCCAAAGACTTCTGTCAAGCCCTGTTAAATTTATATTGTCATTTTACTTGAATAATGTTTTAATTTGCTAAAAGGAATTTTGCGCGCTTCTTCGCTAGAAGGATATATCAACCGCAACTTTTTATAATTAACACTTAGATACTTTATAATCAATACTAGTAATAGTAGTTGCTTCAGCAGCAGTAATTGTAAAAGTCGGCACTTCTTCCATAAAGTAGGTGCTAAACTGCAATGTTTCTGTTCCGTCAGAAGTATAATTGATATTTCCAGTATTTCTATATCCCATATTAAGAGAAACAGAGCCATCGAACATAATTTTTAATACGCCTTTTGCAAGGAACTGCTGATTTAGGCTATCTACTGTAACTGTGTCCCCAGCAGCCAGATGCAATGCACCATCTGTAAGTACTCCAGTGGTTACAAAATCAGAAAAGTCAATATCACCTTTAACGTTCAAAAGGTTTCCGCTTTCAAAATCGTCAACTTCCCAAGCTGAGCCACAAAAATCCATGCCTAAATTTAAACATTTGTTATTATGTCTAGGGCTTTCATAGCATCCTGCCCAGCCTATTAAACAACCACGTTTGTGTACCTCATCTATAATTTCCCTAAGCTCATCGACAGTAAAACGACTAGTATTATTTATTGCATACATCATGGGAGCGCCTATAGAATCACATACTGCAAGGATATCATCCTTTGTTGCTGACGAAGAACCCCATTTGTATATCATTCCATCAAATTTATCTCTAGTCCCATTATACAAGATAAACTCGTTTCCAACAATTGACTTTGTTATCTCTAACATTACATCATCTACATATTGTATAAAAGGAATAATTCCACGCTTTTTACACTCAATCAAAAATTCTTCTAACGAAGTAATACTTGTCTGATATTTAGTGTATTTGCTTCGATACACATAATTATTTCGAATATCATCATATGAAATATCATTAAATTTTACAGTAGCCGGGTCAGCAATAGAATCATTTACTGCCACAACTTGTTCACCAAGATATCCACCGCTTCCATGCATTACAACGTACTTTCCGTCTGTTGATGTTTTATGTACGTTTCCTTCCATTACAGTAAAACCAAGACGAGAGGCGACATTAATATCATAAACAGATTGACATGGAATAACAATATTATCATCTGCATTTATTTTATCAATAAAAAGATGACTGTAGTATTTTTTGTGCGTAAATGGATTAGAGAGCTTTTCTTTAGTTGTTTGTGAAGTTGGCACTGTATTAGTTAATTGTTTTACTTTTTCTTCTAACAAGACAGTTTTATAGGGGTCTATTACCTTGATATATGAGTCTTCCTCTATGGTTAAGCCAGTGACATCTGATGGAGAGATTTTTACCTCAACACCGTCAATAACACGCTTCAAGGATATGGCAAAACCATCACAATCAGAACATGAATAATCAAACTTACTTGTTTTCCAGCCAGAGTCATATATTTTTTCTGTTCCCTTGAAGGCAAGGACTGCTAACATATAACCATTTTCAAAATCACAGGTAGCAGAAATATTACAAGAAACTCTTGGAATAACCATAGTACTCAGTCTATCCAAGTGACCATTCAATATCCATCCTTCAGAAGCATCATTTTTATAGGCGCCTCGTGCCAATTCTCTATAATCAACAAGACCGGTCTTGTGTAAAATTAAATCATGTATTTCGCTTTGTATGCAAGCCGTATAAGTTTTATTAGCATCATTGTGTATTAATATCTTTGGCTCAAAACCTTCTTCATCTGTGCGTGTACTAACAACAACAACTTTACAACCATCTGGTACAGTTGCATTATACCATAATCCATTTCTTGAATTGTTCTTAAACTGTATAGAAGCCTCTTTCATATAATTATCCGCAGAAAGTTTTGAAGCCTTAAAAGTTTCTTCAGTATAATCAGAATAGAAAGAAATGGCTGCCGGAACGGTATCTCTGCAAGCAGCAAATACACTAATATATTTGAATTGTGGATTTATAAAACCATAACAGTTAAAATACGCTCCACTGTTGGTGGTAGCACCAGTTGAATAATTGATATAATAATAATCGCTTACGCCAGATATTAAAGGCAAGCCATCAGCGTATAAAGCCATTGTCGCAGCTTTGTTATCGTTAATCTGGGTTCTTACCGCACCACCAGCTGAATCATACACAGTTCCATCTACACCAACACGAATATCTGTTAATTCAGCATCACCAGTTGTGCTACCTTCAGCAAGGGCTGTGAAAGTATCAATTCTTGCACGCTCAACAGCAATTTCAGTAAGCCTTTCAGATTTTTCATTGCTAATACGGTTACCGACAACTTTTGCGTCAGCAGCGCCACCAGATACTGTTAATGTATCATCCACCTCTGGAACATAATAAGTGCCGTCTAGTCCTGGAAAATTAATTCCTTTTAAATATTTTTTATCAGGCATATATTAACCTCCTTTTTTATTCAAAACGATTTTCTATAATAAGTTCGTCGGTTTCTGTATATATACGATTAAAATAGTTCGGATCAATGGCTTCACTATACAGAACACCATCCACCTGGGTTTTGTAACATTCTGTAATAATCATTCTTCTACCACCATTCCTACAACATTGCTTTTTACCATATGTCCGTAGGCATCTGTAACCTCACAGTATAGTTTCCATCCTTGTCTACCATCATACATGCCAATCGGTTGTGTGTTCGTAGCATTGCCACTATAGGTGCTTCTCACCCATCCGTTGCCATCTTGCTTATCGATAAACCACCTATAAAGCAAGCCATCACCAATCACATCTACTGTGAACGTGGCAGACTTATTAAGTGTCCACGTTGCGTCTGCAGGTTGCTGAACAATCTGCAACGCATTTTCATTATCTAAATTTGGATAGTCCTCGATTGCACGAAATTGGGCAGCATAATTAGACCAATTGGTAGCAGATTCGTACTCACTTTTCAGTGAAGACGGGACATAAATATACCCATTTCCATTAGCAATCCGTGTGTTAGTAAACGCATTTTTGTTTCCTAACGTACACAGTGTGCCTTTTCTAAGGATGAGGGCAGTAAACGTGCTTGTATATGAAAAACACAGTTCGGCAATAGCAGTTGCTTTCGGGAAGTCAAGCCGGAAATAACCGCAGTCGCGTAATGCTCCAACGCCAACTGTTTCCACATTGGGGCAATAAACTTTTTCCATTTTAGTCATGCCCAAAAACTGATAATTAGGAATTTCTGTAATATCCGGCTCGTCAAGTTCGGTCAAGGCTCTATTCAGCCAAAGGTTGTGCATTTCTGCTTTGCCGTGTTCGTAGGCTACTGGGAACACGGCTTCTTCACCGTCAACTACTCCAGCCATGTGACCATACAAATAAACTGCATTCACTTGCTCTGCCATCTCCGCTGGCTTATATTTCTTTGTTGCACCAGTTTTCTCACGGATAGCATTTGCAATATCGGTGTAATGCTTATCGTCAGTTGTTACAATAGCCATCAGTAACTCACCTCATCTCCATCAGGCAGCGAATCGCCTTCATTAGAAGTTATTTCTAAAATTTGTTCTGGCATTTCTTCAACTGTAATAGATCCTGATCTACCCGTCTTATTTCTAATAGCATTTGCTATTTCAGTTAATTTTTTATCTTCAATAGAGTAAAATGCCATTAAAATGCAACCCCCTCCGCTTGTGTTAATGCAGACACACCTAAAGTTATAATTCCATTACCATCATCAGAAGCAACGATATGGTTCATGGACGAAATCATATCTTCAATAGCTTTAACGTCACTTATATCTGCTTTGGCAGCAAGATCTTCTAAAGTCGCATATCCACTAAAATCGATTTCTTCATCAGGAGTCAAATATAAAGCATTTTCATCGATATTATTATTTTCAAGCTCCCTTTGATATTGCTTTTGTGTTAATTTGTGTATTTTTAAAGTCGATAAATTTTCTGTAATCAAGGTAATCTATTTCCTTTCTTGATTATTAAAATTATTTAATTTGCCAAAAGGAATTTTGCGCACTTCTTAGCTAAAAGAATGTCGCCATCTACAGTTTGATGAAGTTCGTCGTCATTCAAATAAATTCCTTTTGTAAGGCTATTAATACCACTATTATGATATAAATCATAAAAAGGAATGTTGAAAGATTCACAGACCTCTTTTTCTGCTTGTACATAATCTGGAAGGTAGCCTTTGGTGCAGGTTGTTTCTCCGATGCCACGCCAGATAGGGCTGATAAAATACATTTGGATATGCGGATAGGCGGTCAGAATGTTTGTGATTGCTTCTGACATCGCACCCTTAAACTCTTCCAGAGTGGGTGTGCCACTGCCATAGTCATTTGTACCCAACAACACTACGATGGTTGTTATTTTATTAAAATCAAGATTTCTCAAGACCTCAAAATTAGCCCTTATATCAGTCAACGTAGTGCCTTTATCTGCTTCAAGTCCATTAATTGCATTTTCTAACGAAGTAAAATCTCCAGAAGAAATGCAATTTGATATATTCAAAAATCCAATGCCTTGATTATTCGCATTATAATGATAAGACATTACACTTCCAGCAAAAGAGCAATCATATATCGTGCTATTCATATACCCAGCAACTCTGTGCGGAAGTTGTTTTAATTGTGAAATACTATCTCCAAACCATGCAATAGAAATGTCATCATTTGGGGTCGGATTTGCATTTTGTAGATATTTAGAAGCAAAAACATAGCCATAATCAACATAAGCATCAAGGAATGTATCACCTTTTTGGAACATGAAATCCTTGGGGATGTCTTTGTTCCAAGGAAAAGATATACGGATGAAAGCCACTTCATCGTCTCCAGCCACCATCTTTTTAGTATCATCCGTATCATTCTCGTCAACTTTAGCCGTAAATTTGCAAGTGCTATATGCAGGGGAGACCCAAGTCTGTAATCTTCTAATGTGTATCCTGTCTTTATTGTAAGTGTTTATCTGCACACTGTAGTTAGGAGTCCAGCAATACGCTTTTTCTGCCTCAATAGGAATAAATTGTGTACTACGACATGCATCATCGGATGAAAAAACACTGCCAGTAGAGTTATAGTAGCTACCAGTTACAGTTTGCTCCCTATCAAGCAAATTGTAGGACTGTTCAAAAAAAGTTGTTTTTTCTTCACTGACTGCACCGTTTTGTAACTTGTTTCCTGTGATAGTATTATCCTGTATAGTATCTGGTTTTATGTGATATCCAAAAGGAATATAGGTACCTGGCATCCCATCATGACAGAACATGAAATCGTAGGGAAATTCGGTGTAGCCAGTTCTAGAAAGTCTAATGAATGCGACATCATCATTAAACTTATAACTGGAATACTTAATAGTGTCTCCAGAATATGCGCTTAATCTCTCTATATGAGTATAATTACTACTATAAGTACTAATCATTAAGTATGTGGTTGGAGTCCAATAATACATTTGACCACTTTCAACTGGAATAAATTGTTCACTACGACATCCTGTGGCGCCAGTGTATACAACACCGCTACTATGGTAAGCTCCATCGGTTAAAATCTTAGTATTGTCGAACATATTACATGTATGTTCAAAAAATGTCGTTTTATCTTCGCTAACAGTGCCATCACATAGCTTATTCCCTGTTATTTCACCATCTGGGATGGCATCAGTGTTTACTTGATATTCGAATGGAACGTATATTTCTGGCACATATCCACGGCAGAACATAAATTCATCAGGAATACCATTAGATTCGTATGGGAAAGACAATCGAACAAAAGCAACATCCTCATCAAAAACACAAGTGCTATATGCAGGGGAGACCCAAGTCTGTAATCTTTCGATGTGTTCTTTGCTTGCACTATAAGTATTGATTTGTGTGTTGACACCAGAAGTCCAACTATATGCAGTATTTGCTTCAATAGGGATAAACTGCGTACTACGGCAGCCTCCGACAGTTATAGTAGGTTCACCGTCTGCTTTATAGTAGCTACCAATAATTGTCTGTTCTCTGTCTAACATATTTATACCAAGTTTAGTAACGTCATCTATTTGTTTAAATAAAGCAGACACTTGATGTCGCACGGCTTCGCCAACATTATTATGTGTTGTGCCAGTAAAGTCAATCCTAGCATCTTGTAATTCGGCATCACCAGTTGTGCTTCCATCCGCTAGAGCTGTAAAAGTATCAATTCTTGCACGTTCAATAGCAATTTCGTTAGATAATCTTTCTTTGGCCTCAACAAGGCCGTCAATTTTTCCTAATTTTTTATTTACTTCACTGCCTGTAAAAGACAGTTCAAATTCAGTAGCCATAATCATTCTTCCTCCTTTGTGGTTAAATATAAGCCACTAGAATCTTTTAAAATATATCTTTCAGAAGACAACAACCTTATACCATTTGTAATAGGTGTCGTAGAAAATAAATTTAAATAATATGCAACACCATTTAAATAAATTTTTAATTTTTCACTGCTTCCTAAATATAACGCCATTAATCATCAGCCTCCCAAGTAATAATCTGTACCTTAGCGCTATTTGCAAGATCGTCTGCTATCTGTCGCAACTCTGCAAAATTACGTTCGATATAGACATTTGTATCAGCATTTTGCACGAATGCAACACCGTCTGTGTTTTCTATTTTTGTATCTGTATCTAAGATAACCTTCACAATAGCGTTTGCAGCAAATAGATTATTAACTTCACCAACGTCATTGCCGTTGGCGTCAGCAAATGCAAAAATCTTATATTCCGTTGTGCCTTCTTTTCTTACACATAATCTTGTAACAGCAGAACAGTTAACAGGTGACTTAAATTTAATTTCAAGACCATCTACTATGCCATGGTTTATATTTAATACAATACAATCGGTACCGTCCACGGATTCAAGAGTGCCGATACAGAATACGTCAAGGGCCAATTCTGGAACTTTTTTTAGTCTGTTTTCTATCTCGTAGGCAGACAGCGGTATTTTATGTTGCATACTAATTTACCTCACTTAAATTATCAAATTATATAAAATCTGGCCGTGTGCGTACCAAGTATTGGTACGCACAGCCAAGACTGTTGAATTAACGACAGTATGTTTTTACACCATATTCTGTCGATACTATCTTTACGCCTTTTTCAATAGCATAGTCGATGGCGGCTGCCAAAGCGTCAGCCTGGGCTTGCTGAAATTCACGAGTTGAGGTGTGTACCATCCACACCATCCAGCCAGTACCGTCCTCTACAAGATAATTAATTCTACCCTTTAAATAATTCGTGTTCAATGGGTCATCTTCAGGTGGTTCAAGAGCGTAGCCCTTTAAAATGTAATTACCAGCTTCGTCTGTTGCCTTTATAGGCTCATTGGTTTCTGGGTCTCTTACCACTTTGCCATCCTCACCAATTAAATATTCTGCATACTGAGGTGTAGCGCCTTGTCTTTTAATATTATATCTATCAGTGCTAGTTATATAGTTAATTGCAGGTTTGTATTCACCATTAACTACCATACGAGTATCTGCCTTAAAGCCATAATCATAAACTTGTTTACAGGCTTCAATACAGTTAGGTTCATTAGAAGATGCCCCGCAGAATACAAGCCCTTCTGATTTAATTCCATGGTGTCTGAGATGTGCTTGTGCTAAACGATAATCATAAGCAATTTCTGCAACAGTTTTTCCTTCAGCTGCTTCAGAATCCATATGTGTAAGTGTATGAGAAAGTATTTCTGCACCATTTAATGCGCATTCTTCAACCTGTTCCCATGTCATAGTTAGAGGATCCTCATCTACAATACATCCAACAATTATAGCAGAGGCAATTGGAACTTTTCTAGCCTTCACCAGCTCTGCGCCAGAGTCATCCGTCTTACCTGCGATAATGGGAAGTATATATTTATGAAACTTATTGTTACCATCATCGTCAATAATCGTCAGCATAGGCGGAGGTGTTTCAACCTCGTGATATGACTTCACTAAATCTTGCACATATTTTGGTGAGTGCGCAGAAATCATCTCAGTTTCGATTTCATCGTTATTAAAAACAACTCCAGCAGGAATCCACAAACGTATTTGAAGACCTACTGCCTTATCAGGAATTGTGATATCTAGCGCTTTTTTTGTATCACCTAAAGTGCTCCAAGCAGACCCAATACGCACACGTACATTCATACTTACCTTATCAGGCAACTTTACACTAATTCGATAAGAATTACCAGGTAGGATATTTTTAGGCAGAGCTGTTTCAGAGTCATACAGTGGTAAATTGAACCCAGTATCAGAAGCAATAGTTCCATTTATTGTATATTTACCGGCTACTCCAGCTACTGGTGCTACTGTAACGCCATTAAGACTGATAGCCTCCGTAGCCGTGTGGATTAGGTTCTTGCCTGAATAATTTAGTAACTGCGCGGTAATGTCATTAATAGTTTTATTTGCAGGAATTAAATATTCGGCATTAATTATGCAATCAGTAGGAGAAAGTATTTTTGTATATCCGCTATTAAATGTTAAGTTTTCCCAGCCAGTCTGTGAACTTATATCTACAGTTGCTTTTTGTACTGGAGTATATCCAAGATACTCTGTAGGGACTCTAGTTGTATTTACCAAACACGGATAAACAACAAAGTCAATCGGTTCTTCTAATAAGCTAAGCGTAGCATAATTAAAAGTCATATATAAATAAGTCGTGCTCGAGTCAACTGATGATATCCTAGCACCATCGCCGGTGTCATTTGCGCTTTTAGAACCGCTTTTTATAAAAAAATTACAACCATCTGGAGCATTTTCTATTCCAAACCACTTAACGGTATATGTACTTGTCGGAAGGCCAGCCAAAATACCTTTTTGCATAACAACCAGCTCACCGGGTGACCCAGTAATCTTTCCTGTTACATGAAGACCGCCGTCTGCTTGCAATGTGCATTTAATTCCGTGGTATTCATCCCAGCCATTTAGAGTTGCAAGATTCTT
>JAEIGA010018090.1_pt1 | contig 10735 bp, 9 predicted proteins | sample 9270691 | NCBI WGS metagenome assembly JAEIGA01 (sample SAMN17057246, study PRJNA624740) | gut metagenome | biome: biome; isolation source: fecal sample | host: Bos grunniens | place: China: Xizang | collected 2019 | reverse complement strand
CATCAGGAGCACATTCTACCGTCTTTCTTCCATCTTCGGCCAGGGCGTCCTTGTGGTCATCGCCGGTCTTCTCGAGAAAAGGCTCGGTGACATCCCTCAGGCCTGGTCCATCACACTGGCAGTAAGTGCGGTCATCTTTGCCGCCGTGACCCTGTGGCATACCTTCCGTCTCCCGCGTCCGGCATCTGACGGTTCGCGCTCAGAGGCTTCTGAAGGTGGAGTACGACGCATATTCCTGGAGTTTGCCAGAACATTCGTGACATTCTTCAGAAAGAAGCATGTCTGGATTGCAATGGCATTCATGCTCCTGTACAGGCTCCCGGAAGCGTTCCTTGTGAAGATGATGAATCCTTTCCTTCTGGATTCCGCCGCTGAGGGCGGTCTTGGTCTGTCTACTGAAACAGTCGGAATCGTGTATGGAACCATCGGAGTTGCAGCCCTGACTGTCGGAGGCATCCTTGGCGGAATCGCCGCATCCAGATGGGGATTGAAGAAATCCCTCTGGCCTATGGCCATGAGCCTTACCCTGCCATGTCTTTCATTCGTGTTCCTTGCTGCCTTCCAGCCGGAAAACATATTCGTGATCAGTTCATGTGTCGCTTTGGATCAGTTCGGATACGGTTTCGGATTCACAGCTTACATGCTTTACCTCATATACTTCTCGGACGGAGAGTTCAAGACGGCACATTATTCGCTGTGTACTGCATTCATGGCCCTCAGCATGATGCTTCCAGGTATGGTTGCAGGCTACCTTCAGGAGGCTGTCGGCTATGTATGGTTCTTCGGTTTCGTGATGGTCTGCTGTCTGGTGACAGTCCTCGTGACCCTCCTGCTGAAGGTCGATCCCGAGTATGGAAAGAAATAAACATTAAACAAGACGGTTATGAAGAAGATGATGATTTATGCCGCAGCAATCGCGGCAGTGTGCGGTCTGAGTGCATGCGGACAGCAGGAATTACCTCCGGTGGAAGGATCCAAGACTGGTTTTGCCCTTTCTTTCTTCAAGGAGGTCAATCAGAGTGCAGGTCCAGATGAGAATGTGGTGGCATCTCCTTACAGCGCAGGAGCGGCACTGTCGATGCTGACAGAAGGCGCAGAAGGCCAGACCAAGGAAGAACTGTATAAGGCTCTCAACGGATGTCTTTTCAAAGGTCAGGTACCTGATGGAGGCGATTCAGTGGTGGTCAAGTCCGCCAACTCGGTGTGGGTGAACGATGGTTTCAAGGTGAGGGACAGGTATGTCAATCTTCTTCAGACCGATTATCAGGCTCAGGTGGAGAACCGAAGTTTTTCGGATCCCGCTACGGTCCGCGCCATCAATAAATGGTGCTCGGATAACACTGAGGGCAAGATAGAAGGTATAATCGACGAACTCACTCCAGCAGATGTGATGGTTCTGATCAATGCACTTTACTTCAATGCTCCATGGGAAGAGAAATTTGATCCGATGCTTACCTCAAAGGCTGATTTCCACGGTGTCGGTTCTATTGCCGAAGTCGACATGATGTACCGAAAGGGCCGTTTCAACTATGTGGAGTTCCAGGGATGCCAGATGATAGAACTTCCGTATCTCGGAAGCACATATTCGATGTTCGTGGTGCTTCCTCCGGAAGGAATGGATGTGAATGCACTTATTCCATATGTGAATGAGTACATATACGACGAAGCGATGAGCATGCTTGAGCCTACAGAGGTCAAGTTCAGGATGCCGAAGGTAAAGCTTGAGACCGAGATGGTCCTTAACGATGCTCTCAAGAATATGGGAGTGAAAAAGGCCTTCTCTGACGCTGATTTCAAGGGAATTTCTGCAATGGGACCGCTTGTGGTAAGCCAGGTGAAACAAAAATGCTATATTGATGTCGCTGAATCCGGTACAGAGGCTGCTGCCGTTACTTCTGTAATGGTGCGTCTGACTTCCGTACGTCCAGAAACTGATGTGAAGACCATGACCGTAGACCGTCCGTATGTCTTCTTTATCGCCGATAGAGAGAATTCTGACATTCTTTTTGCCGGAAAAATCGTGAATCTTTAATCGACTTTGAACATGAAGAGATTGTTCGTGCTGCTGGCAGCCCTCCTCGGGCTTGCATATATGGATGCATCTGCAAAGGTGACAGTAAAACCCGGAATAGAAGTGCTTCGCGAACGCGGGTTTGAAGGCCTTCAGGGAAAGAGGGTAGGACTTGTGACCAATCCGAGCGGAGTGGACAGATACCTTAATTCCACTGTGGATATCCTTTTCAATGCTCCTGGAGTCGAACTGGTAGCCCTTTATGGCCCTGAACATGGAGTCAGAGGTGATGTCTATGCCGGAGGAAAGGTTGCCGATACCATCGATGCCGCCACAGGCCTTCCGGTCCATTCTCTTTATGGAGCCACACGCAAGCCTACACCACAGATGCTTGAGGGAATAGACGTGATGGTCTATGATATCCAGGATGTCGGTGCCCGTTCATATACCTTCATAAGCACATTGGGACTTGTCATGGAAGCATGTGCGGCCAAGGGAATCGAGGTTATGGTGTTGGATCGTCCTAACCCTCTGGGAGGTAATAAGATAGAAGGATGTTACGTAGAGCAGCCGTTCAACTCGTTCGTCAGCCAGTACAGGATACCTTACATCTATGGACTTACCGTCGGTGAACTCGCAGTCATGATCAATGAAGAAGGTCTCAACAGGGGTCAGCTCGGCAATCAGGCCCCTGTGAAATGCAAGCTTACCGTCATACCTATGGAAGGCTGGGAGAGAGACATGCTTTATGAGGATACTGGACTCCCATGGGTGCTCCCGTCGCCGAACATTCCGTTCAAGGACACTCCTATGTATTATTCTGCTGCCGGCATATGCGGAGAACTCTACGGATTCATGGATATAGGCATCGGATACACCCTTCCTTTCCAGGTCTTCGGTGCAACCTGGCTTGATCCGGACAAGCTCAAGACCCGTCTTGAAAGTTATGACCTTCCTGGCATTTCCTTCCGCACGATATGGTATAAGCCGATCGCCGGAAGCAGAAAAGGCGAACTTGTGAAGGGACTTCAATATTTTTTCACAGACTATGAAAATGCCCGTGTCACAGAGACGCAATTCTATGTCATGCAGGCAGTTGCAGAACTCTATCCGGACAAGAAGGCATTCGAGATCATAAGCGGTTACGGACTGTTCGACAAAGTTTGTGGCACGGATTATGTGAGGAATGAATTCAGCAAGAGGTACAAAGTGGCAGACATCAAGGATTATTGGAGAAAGGATGAGGCTTCTTTCCGGGAATTGTCACAACAATACCACATCTATTAACTTAAAACTATCATATCATGGGATCAGTAAGAAAAACAATGGCGTCAATGCTTGCAGTTCTTGCATTGGCAGCGTTTATGTCTGATGCAGGCGCTCAGACAAGAAGGTCCTCACAATCTTCGCAGACAAGATCTTCATCGCAGTCTTCACAGACAAGGTCTTCGTCACAGTCATCACAGACCCGAAGAGCGACTTCCGGATCACAGACCAGACAGTCGTCAAATGATAATAAGAAATCTACAGCGGCGAGGCCTTCAACACCTTCACGACAGCAGTCGGCAAGACCGTCGTCCGGTGCAGACCGAAAGCCTAGCACAACAGTGGCACGCCCTTCGTCGAAGCCTTCAGTTCAGGTGAATCCTTCTGCTCAAAGCAAGCCTTCGGTTCAGGCAAGACCTTCCGCTCAAAGCAAGCCTTCGGTTCAGGTGAACTCTTCCGCTCAGAGCAGACCGGCTTCAAGACCAGCTTCAAGACCAGCGGCAGGAGCAGCAGCAAAGCCAAAGCCTTCGACTCCTGACAAGCCGGACGGAAACAAGAGCGACTTCAAGCCTGGTGACCAGAACAAGCCTGTACAGGTTACAAGACCTGCTCCAAACAGACCGCAGGGAAACAACAAGGGTGACGACAGGCCAGGTGTCCGTCCTGATTCAGGACCTGGTGGAAAGCATGACGGCAGACCTGATGCGAAGCCAGGACATGGCCACGGAAAACCTGTCCAGATCCGTCCGGACCACAGGCATGACCATCCAAGAGTGCACCCTCGCGACAGAGACTTCATGCGTTGGGACCGTCCTTCTTACTGGTGGTCACACAGCAACCACTATTATGGATACAGAGTCAGAGTGCTTCCTACACACGTACACAGACATGTATATCACGGAATCACCTACTACTGCTACAATGACATCTGGTATCGTCCTTACGGCGGATATTACGTAGTCTGCAGACCTCCATACGGACTGGCTCTCGCGGCAAACATCATATCAGACCTTGCATGGGCATCGGTAAGACTTTCGTACTACAACACTGTAGCGAACACTTACAGCCAGATCAATGAGAACAATGCCTACATCGCAGAGCAGAATGCGATCATAGCTCAGAACAATGCAACAATCGCGGCGCAGAATGCTGCAATCGCTCAGAACCAGCAGCTTGCCCAGACTTCATATACTCTTGCTAAACAACTGGGACTCATCCAGAGTTATGCTGCCGCTGATTCAGAGTACTTCTACCAGGACGGCGTGTTCTATGCAAAGGATGCAAGAGGTGAGTACAATGTGATCGTTCCTCCAGCAGGTGCTCTCGTAGAGACTCTCCCAGAGGACTTCGACATGGTCACCCTCGCAGACGGAAACGAGTATTACAAGGTTGACGAGACTATCTATAAGGTAACAGTGCTCGAGGGCAAGCCTTACTTTGAGGTTGTCGGACAGCAGTACTAGACATTACTTGACATACAAAACTCCCGTCAGTGGCTCGCTTCGCAGAGCATAAGGTTTATGCTTCGCTTGCACACTGACGGGAGTTTTGTATGATACTGAAACCAGTGTTTGTGAGATGCCAGGTAATGACTGATTATCGGATGGTTACAGGGCCGCCGAACGGGCAGAAGGTCAGGTAGGCGTTGTCGCCACTGTAGGTTATCTCGAGCGGGTTTCCGTCCTGCTCGGCCTTTATCTTCTTGCCGTCAGTGTTCACAGTCATGGTCAGAGGGGTCTCGTAGAGAGTCTTGTCAAGGGTTGTGGCAGGAGTTACGGTAACTCCTTTGTCTGCCGGTTCTACTGTAAGCTTCACATCCTTTGCCACTGCAGTGTATGCTGCCACATCGCGGAATGTGCCGACCCAGATACGGCTTTCGAGAGACTTGAGGTAGTCGAGGAAGTCTGTGAATTCGGTCGGGTCTGTGTAGCAGTCATAACCGTAGTTTATTCCGTGTGTCATTCCTGCAATCCATGAGCCTGATGCAAGGGCGTCCTCAACCTGCTTCTGGAGATATTCCTTAGGGGAGTGCTGTCCGCCGAGCCAGAATTCCTTCAGACGGGCACCGATCCTTCCTTCCATTGCGGCAGCAACGACCTTCTCGTTGAATGCGTTGTATGGGAAGCAGAATGTTGTGGACGGCTTTCCGATGTTCGCGAGGATGGCCTCGTCGTTTTTCTTTATTTCATTGAGCAGTTCCTCGTCTGAGAGCATTGTCAGGTAAGGGTGACTCCAGGTGTGGTTTGACATTTCATGACCTCTGTCGGACATTTCCTTGGCTTCTGCCCAGGTAAAGTGGGTGGTGTCGGCCTCTGCAACTGCAGGCATCCATGAACCGACCATCCAGAATGTGCCCCTGAAGCCCCTCTTTTCCAGTTCGGGTGCCACGATGGTGTAATGTTCCTTCATTGAATCGTCGAAGGTAAGGCTGACTGCGCATTCCTTGCCGTCTTTATAATCAGCGACTTTTACATCTTCGGGAGTGATGTCGGCAGAACATCCCGCCGCCGCGGCCAATGTTGCCATGATGATGAGTTTTTTCATATTGTCTGAATGAGATTGTTGTATATTCTTTCAAGAGTAGTGGAGTCCCCTGACGAGTGCAGGGCCATGCTGAATCCGTCCTTGCGTACCAGATCCTGTTCCTGCATGACCTCGAGAAGATGCTTTGCCACTGCCGGTGCCGGGTCTATCAGTTCGACCGGGCAACCTGCGGTTTTTCTTATGGTTTCGGCAAGGAAAGGGTAGTGGGTGCATCCCAATACTATTGTATCTGCTCCCGCTTCAATAAGTGGACGAATGCTTTTCTCGACTATGGTTTCTGCTTCAGGACCGTCCAGGATGCCGTTTTCCACAAGTTCCACGAAACCTTGACCGATGTGCTCGACGATCTTCACGTCTTGAGCCCATTTCTCTCGCGTGTCTATGTATTTCGAGGCTTTGAGTGTGCCTGCGGTCGCCAGCACGCCGACCACTCCTGTCCGTGTCTTCTGCGCCGCCGGTTTGACTGCCGGCTCCATTCCGATGAAGCATATAGGGAATTCTGCCCTGAGGGAACTGATGGCGGCTGCTGTCGCAGTGTTGCATGCGACTACAATGATGTCAGCGCCTTGGCCTATAAGAAACGAACTGATTGCTCTTGCCCTGTCGGTGATGAATTCCTTGGTCTTTTCTCCGTACGGACAGTTGGCGTTGTCGGAATAGTAGATGTACCTTTCCTCAGGGAGAAGTCTGAATATCTCCCTGAAGACTGACAGTCCGCCTGTTCCTGAGTCGAAGATTCCAATCATCTGTTTGGGTTTATATCTTACAAATATACTTATTTTTTCCTATTTTTGTGCGAAATATGCATTTACCATGGCCCTTGTCATACCGGAAGGATATACAAACATATTAGGCAGCGTGGAGAATACCGAGAAGGCGATCAAGTCTGTCAAGGATATGTTCCAGGATAATCTGTCCGCCCAGCTGGCTCTTCTCAGAGTCACAGCTCCTATGGTCGTGCTCAGCGGTACGGGTCTGAATGATGACCTGAACGGTGTGGAAAGTCCTGTCTCATTCCCTGTAAAGGATATGGAAGGACGTCAGGCTGAGGTGGTTCACTCTCTTGCCAAGTGGAAGAGAATGAAATTGGCGCAGATGGACATGCCTCAGGGCAGGGGAATCTATACGGATATGAATGCCCTCAGACCTGAAGAGGAACTGGATAACATCCATTCCATCTATGTCGACCAATGGGACTGGGAAAAGGTGATAGGCCGTGAGCAGAGGAATCTTGATTATCTCAAGAAGACCGTTCGCAGGATATATGAGGCCATAAAGGTCACTGAAAATAAACTCTATGTCGAGTTCCCGCAGATCGAACCGATGCTGCCCGAAGATATATTCTTCATTCATTCCGAGCAGTTGCTTCAGATGTACCCGGGAATGAACGCGAAGGAAAGGGAAAATGCTGTTGCTGAGGAATATAAGGCTGTGTTCGTGATAGGTATCGGCGGCGTGCTTTCAAACGGCCAGCCTCACGACGGCCGTGCCGCTGACTATGATGACTGGTCGTCGGTCAATGATGACGGCTTCAATGGCCTGAACGGAGACCTGCTTCTCTGGAATCCTGTCCTCAAGAGTGCCTTCGAAGTGTCCAGTATGGGTATAAGAGTGGATTCGGAGGGTCTGAAACGTCAGCTTGAGATGAGAGGAGAGACGGATAAGGCGGACCTGCTGTATCATAGGATGCTTCTTGAAGACCGACTGCCTCTTACTGTCGGCGGTGGTATCGGTCAGTCCAGACTATGCATGTTCCTTCTCAGGAAGGCCCATATCGGCGAGATTCAGAGCGGCCTCTGGCCGGAGGATATGGTGGCGAGATGCCATGAGGCCGGGATTGAACTTGTGTGATGATTTATATTGCTTGAATAGAATACAATGATAACAAACGAACAGATAAAGGAACTTCAGCAGAGGGTGGAGACGCTTGGCAGGTGCATAAGCGTGGAGGAGAAGCGTGCTGATGTTGAAAAGAAGACGGAAAGGACCCTTGCCGCCGATTTCTGGGATGATCCGAAGGAGGCTGAAAAGTTTCTGAAGGAGCTTTCCGGAGTCAAGTTCTGGGTGAACGGGTATGACAAGGCGCTGTCAGCAGTGGAAGACCTTAATGTGCTTCTCGAACTGGAAGATGATGAAATCGACCAGGCCTATGCGGAAGCCATGGAAGAGGTTGAGGCTCTGGAACTTCGCAATATGCTTGGAGAGGAAGGTGACAACCTCGGAGCCGTGCTTACCATCAATTCCGGAGCAGGAGGTACAGAGGCTAACGACTGGTCTGCGATGCTTATGCGTATGTATGTTCGCTGGGCGGAGCGTAACGGATACAAGGTTACCGTGACGGATGAACTTGAAGGCGAAGATGCCGGAATCAAGTCGGTTACGATGCAGGTCGAGGGAGATTATGCCTTCGGTTACCTGAAGGCAGAGAGCGGAGTGCACAGGCTTGTGCGCATATCTCCGTTCAATGCTCAGGGTAAGCGACAGACCACCTTCTCGTCGGTTTTCGTATATCCTCTTGTGGATGATTCCATTGAGATAGAGATCAATCCGGGCGACCTGGAGTGGGATACCTACCGTTCGAGCGGTGCCGGCGGACAGAATGTAAACAAGGTAGAGACCGGAGTACGTGTGAGGCATATTCCGTCCGGAATTGTCGTCGAGAATACAGAGACGCGTTCGCAGTTGGACAATAGGCAGAATGCCCTCCGTATCCTTAAGTCACGACTTTATGACATCGAACTCAAGAAGCGCCAGGAGAAGCAGGCGGAACTTGAAGGACAGAAGAAGAAGATCGAGTGGGGATCCCAGATACGAAGTTATGTCCTGCATCCGTACAAGATGGTCAAGGACCTTCGTACAGGACATGAAACCTCGGATACCCAGGGAGTACTTGACGGTGACCTCAATGATTTCATGAAGGTCTTCCTTATGGAGAACAACAAATAATTAAAATAATGTTAAATGACACGTGAGCCTGCAACGTCTGCAGGCTTACGTGCATCTATAGGTGCAGTGTATTAAAAATTTAATCGTAATGAAACGTTTTCATGCAGCCTTGATGCTGTTGTTCGCTGTTCTCCTGCCGTCAGTTACGGCAGTCGCTCAAGAGACTCCATTCTCCATCAAGGCTTATCCGTTCAGGGGATCCTATCTCGCGAATGGTGTTCATTTTTCAAAATTCGGCCCCATCTATCCTGCCGGTGTGAATATGGGACTGGAATTTCCTTCCCAGCAGCAGCGTCCTTGGCAGCAGTATCTGTCCAACCCTACAGTCGGTATCTGTCTTTCCTGGATAGACCTCGGTCACGATATGCTCGGACACTCGATAAATATATATCCGTATATCATGTTCGACGCTATTGATACTGACTATTTCCAGTTGAAGTTCAAAGTTGCGGGAGGTCTTTCTGTAGTCACAGAACATTGGTACACCCAGGAGGACCAGGACCCGGATCACTATCTGGAACCTACGGTAAACACAATCTTCGGAAGTTACCTCAATGCCTATCTGTCTGCCGGCGTCAACATGAATGTTCCGGTTACAAGATATCTGGCTCTTGGCGCTGAATTCGGTTTCTTCCATATGAGTAACGGACGCACCTGTATGCCGAATATCGGAGTCAATGCCCTTTACGGATCTGTCGGAGTGACCACGACATTCAATTCACAGGCAAGCAAGAAACCTCTCACCTTCCCTGACCAGCCGTATGGATGGGCCTTGAATGTCACTGGATCGATGGGAGTATATAAGGCTAAAATGTCCGATCCTGGCAGGTTCCCGATATCGTCATTGCATGCCGGAGCAGTATATCATGTGACCAACTGGTATGCAGTCGGTGCCGGAGTCGACGTGTTCTATAACGGATCCGTGACCAAGAACACCACCCACGACCTTTATTGTGACGGACTTTACGAAATAGATGGTGTGGATGTGGAGTGTACGACCTGCGGAAATGAAAGCGGAACCGATTTTCTTCTGAAGCAGAAGGTGCGTGCAGGTGTCGCAATGAATAATGAGTTCAAGTTCGGACTCGTTACGGCGATTCTTGACTGGGGTCTTTACTTCTATAATCCTTATCGCCACCTCTACAATGACTATCATCTGGATTATCATGGTTCAGTGGCACCTAAGCGTGAGATGTTCTATGAGACCACTCATGGTGCATCCCGCGAAGAGGCGTTCCATTATTACAGATTGGGTGCAAGGTTCCGTGTCTGGGATAACCTGTATCTGCAGATGACGATGAAGGCCCATCTGAACGTCGCTGAATTCATAGAATTCGGAATCGGCTACCAGATTCCTTTCCTCAAGAAGCAGAACCGCTCGGCAGACAAGGGTGTGGTCTACCATCACCATAAGGACTGGTGGAAGGAATAATGCCTGTCGTCCCCAAGTGTCCAGGTGACCTGTTTTGTACAGCAGTATAACGTGGTGGGGCGGGTCTAGAGATCTTTAAGCATAGCGTCGGTACGAGTATTGTCGGATTCTCGTACCGACGCTATCGGTATCCATACCTTTTGCCCTGTTTTCGGCACCGTCGGTACGCAAAACGATGATTTCTTGTACCGACGCTTATGTTTCTGCCTCTTCAAGGATGGGATATCTGTTGTATCTGCATGATTTAGATGTCATCCTGAGCATGCCCTTGTCATCCTTAGTGTGTATCTCTCATCCAGAGCGTGTTCCTGTCATCCTGAACGTATTTCTGTCATCCTGAGCGTGCCCTTGTCATCCTGAGCGTTAGCGAAGGATCTGTAAAACAGAAAACACAAACTGACAATATACAAAACGTCTGAATTTAAAGATGGAATACCCATTTTGATACACCTCCACCCCGCATTCTCTACCATCTTCCTTCCTGAAAAATACAGCATATAAAGGGTAACGATGTAGAACGTTTGAGTGACTTTTGT
>JAEIGA010018089.1_pt1 | contig 10735 bp, 6 predicted proteins | sample 9270691 | NCBI WGS metagenome assembly JAEIGA01 (sample SAMN17057246, study PRJNA624740) | gut metagenome | biome: biome; isolation source: fecal sample | host: Bos grunniens | place: China: Xizang | collected 2019 | reverse complement strand
GCGATATCGCGGTCCTTAGGAGCAACGTCGTTGACCAGACGGTCGCCGATGTACAGTTCGCCCTCGGAGATTTCTTCCAGACCTGCGATCATACGCAGAGTGGTGGACTTACCACAGCCGGAAGGACCAACCAGAACGATGAATTCTTTGTCAGCAACATCAAGATTGAACTCCTGAACCGCAACAACGCCCTTATCGGTAATCTGCAGATTAACCTTTTCCTTTTCAGGCTCGTCCTGGTTCTTTTTCTTCTTCTTTTTCTTGGCTTCCTTTTCGTCGTCGCCATTGAAGGGGTAGATCTTCTTGACATTCTTCAGGGTTAAACTTGCCATAAGCTTACGACTCTAAGCATACCGACTCCTCGCATATGCTCTCACTGACGCCGGAAAAATATTAGCGTGCAGCATTACGACAGGTCTCCACACTGCCGTACCGTGAGTCAAACGGTGTGAATATTTCCTCCTTTTTTGACACGGGATGTCTATTGTTGTGGAGTAGATCACCCTATGCCCGGATGTTAGTATTCTATCATATTTTATGCAAGTATGCAATGGTGAATCTATACAGATTTCACCCGTTTTCTTTGGGCATTTTGTCACTTTATACGGTAGGTTCCGTTGCCGGAATTTTCCAGTGTGCTTTCATAGAAAACTGCCATGGCAGACACCAGATCCTCCACATCCTTTACACCGGCTGTTTCCATAACAGAATGCATTGCCAGCTGGGGCAAGCCGATGTCTGCAGTGGGCACAGAGATGTGGGACAGGGAGATATTTCCCAATGTAGATCCGCCGGGAAGGTCTGCCCGGTTGTAATAGGTCTGCACCTTGACGCCTGCCTTTTTGCAGACGGTTTTGAAGATGCCTGCGGAAATACCGTCGGTGGTATATTTTTGCGCCGCATTGAATTTCAGTGTAACACCGCCGTTGACCACCGGGGCATTGGTGGCATCGGCATACTCCGGATGATTGGGGTGGATGGCGTGACCGTTATCGGCAGAGATCATAAAGGACTGGCTGAGCAGACACTCCAGATCCCAATCGCAGCTATAACAAATACGGTTGAGGACATTTTCCAGGAATGTGGAATCGGCGCCCTGTACAGTGGCAGAGCCTACCTCCTCTGCGTCGAATACACACAGCACAGGAATATTGTTGCCGGGCTTGGCATTCAAAAAGCCCTGGGCGCAGCCAAATACACAGGCAAGATCGTCAATGCCCTGGGCGGAGATAAATTCATCTTCAACACCCCAGATGCTGGATGCCTGGCGCAGGTACAGATACAGATCGTGACTAAGGATCTTGCCGCCTGCAGCTTCCTCCAGGAGCGCTTGCAGCTTACCGGCAGCCTCCTTGCCGCCTACCAGAGGCAGGGTATCCACAGCAGGATTCCAGGTATAGCCTTCATTGGCTTTCCGATTCATATGGATCGCCACATTGGGAATCAACAACAGATCCTTATCGATATTGACCAGGCGGCTTTCCATTCCGTCCTGGGTTTCCACCATTACTCGACCGGCAATGGACAGGGGGCGATCCAGCCAGGTGGAGATCAGGCTTCCGCCGTAGCGCTCGGTTGCCAGGCGCGTATAAGTTCCCACAAGCTCGCCGTTTTCCTTCACCTTAAAGGTGGGACGGTCGGAGTGGGCGGCGCTCATCATAAAACCGGAAGGAGTGCCTTCGGGAATACGGAATGCCATCAATGCACTGCCGCCCCGGATGACAAAATAACCCTTTCCCTGCTCCAGCTGCCACTGCTCAGACTCAGAAAGCTGTGTATAGCCGGCGGCGATGAGCATCTGCTTGATATTCTCCACCGCGTGGTACTGGCTGGGGGAATTGTCCAAATAATTTTTCAGTTTTTGTACGGTGTTTTCCATAAACTACCTCCGTAAATTTGATTATTTTTATTGTACAGCATTCCGGCAGAATCGTCAACTGCTCCGGTTTTCCGTGTAATCGTCGATTTTTGTCGATTTGTTTTGTTTTCTCCTGTTTCTGTGCTTTTTAGTCGATTTTCGTCGAACGATTGTTTTGATTTTTCCTTGCAAATAGCTTGCAATTATGCTAAATTATATTTGTCGCATCGCGGTAGTTATCTGCCGCACTCTGGGGAAAACACTTCATATGTCAGGAGAGGAATTTATGGGAAACTGTACAACTGTAATGATTGCAGACAATGCAGAAGAATTTTGCAGCAGCCTGATTGCGCTGCTGCATCGGGCGGAGGGCTTTCAGATCGTGGGAACGGCCAGCGACGGGGAGCAAGCCATCCGCAAGGTAACAGAGAGTAAGCCGGACATTTTGGTTTTGGACCTGATGCTGCCCAAACAGGACGGTCTGGCTGTGTTAAAGGCGATCTCCACTATGGAAAAGCGCCCTGCGATTTTGGCTACATCCCGCTTTATTACCGACTATGTGGCAACCGCTGCTGCAAATTTGGGAGTACGGTATTTGATGTTAAAACCCTGTGATATGACGGCACTGGTGGAACGGTTAGAGGAAATTCGCGGTGGGGAGAACCAAACAGTTTCCGCAAACCGGTCAAACGGCCAATCCAACATTGAAACCCTGGTAACCGGCATTATTCACGAAATTGGCGTTCCTGCCCATATTAAAGGGTATCAGTATTTACGGGAAGCCATCATCATTGCTGTCAATGATATGGATGTGATCAACGCCATTACGAAGGTGCTGTATCCCCAAGTGGCAAAAACCTTCCAGACTACACCCAGCCGGGTAGAACGCGCCATTCGCCACGCCATTGAGGTGGCTTGGGACAGAGGCGATTTGGATACCTTACAAAGATTTTTTGGCTATACGGTTTCCAATACAAAAGGTAAACCGACAAATTCAGAATTTATTGCGCTGATCGCAGACAAGCTGCAGCTGCAGCTAAAGTCCAGCAGTGTTGCCAATTATTGATTGTTATCCATACGGGGCGATGTTTATCCATCGCCCCTCCACAATCCGTGCTTTTTATAAGTGCGGATTTTTATATATGGTAGGAATTGACTTTTTCTGCTCTCTGGGGTATGATTGGAATAGAGTATTAACCCCTGTAAAGGAGAGTATTTTATGCTGAATTTAGAGCAGGTTCGCGCTCTCACTACCGGCGCGCTGCACATTTTTGAAGAAGACGGCTATTTCCGCTTTCACCGTTTCCGTCCGGAGCATTATGCAACGCTTTTGGAAAGGCTGAAGGAATATTATAAGGAAGACCCTTATCAGGGCGGTTTTGATGACCGGGCCATGTGTACCTCCGGTATCCGCATGGAGTTCACCACCCGGGGCGGCACTTTTTCCTTTGAGTATCTCATTCCCGGTGATAACCGGTGCGGCTACTACGGCATCGACATACAAATCGACGGTGTGGGCGTTTACCACAGAAACGGCAGAAACATCCCGGATCTTGGCATTGTGAAGCTGGAAATTCCTGCCAAAGCCCAGCCCTGCCGGGTGACACTCTACTTCCCTAACACTGCCCATTTTGCTTTGCGGAATATTTGCGTTCCCGGAGATTTTGCCCCGGCACCGGAAAGAAAATACAAGTATCTTGCCATTGGCGACTCCATCACCCAGGGTCACGGCTCTGACCATTCCGATCACAGCTATCCCCATTTGCTGGCGGATATGCTGGGCGCAGAGCTTCTGAATGTGGCCATTGGCGGTGTGCAGTTTGACGCAGTGTGGGTAGACGCCCAAGTCCCCTACAAACCGGATCTTGTTACCGTTTCCTTCGGTCCTAACGACTGGGGCGCCAACACCATTTACAACAACGAAAAACCCCGTCAGCTGATGGAAAAAGTGGTAAAAACATTCCCCGATTCTCAGATTTTCCTCATCGTGCCCATTTGGGTTTCCGATGAAGCAACCTCCCTCCGGGGCGGCTACTCCGTGGAGGATATCCGTCAGGAGATTGAGCGGGTTGCAGCCGGATTCCCCCAGATCACCGTTATCGATGGTCGCAACTTTGTGCCCCACATTATGGAGTATTTCTGCGACCGCCGTATGCATCCCAATGATGCAGGCTATCTGCACTATGCATACCATTTGTACAACGCAATCAAACCCCAGCTGCGCGTAGCTGACTAATTATAAATATGAGGTAACAAAAATGGAAGAATTGAAAGACACATTGCAGGAGGAAGAATCCTCCATTCTCACCCTGACCGATGAAAACGGTGAGGACATCGAGTTTGAATACTTAGATTGTATCAACTATCAGGATAAGGATTATCTGATCCTGCTGCCGGTGGAAAGTGAAGAAATGGAAATCGTCATTTTGGAAATCGAGCCGGTTGACGAGGAAAACGAAAACTATCTGGCAGTGGAAGACGAAGCGGTTTTGGATGCGGTTTACGCCATCTTCAAAGAGCGCTACAAGGATGTCCTGACCTTCGAGGATTAAAAAGGTAAACACCTGAGGAATTTTCCTCAGGTGTTTTTTATGATATGCGGACACCCGAGGACGGGTGTCCCTACAAAAAAGGAAGGGCAAAAAAGGTGCGGTACTTGCGTACCGCACCTTTATATTAGGATACTATAATCAGGAAACAGTCAGGGAGTCCATACGGACCTGGCCGCCATCCAGCACAACTTCGAAGCTGGTTGCTGCTGCATCCAAAACAACAATGACCTTGGTGTTTTCAACAGTAACAGTGCCGGTCTTGATGGAGCTCTTCAATGCAGTTGCATAAGATGCAGTATTGCATGCGAACTCGATCTTAGTGAAGCCGTTTGCGTATTCCACGATCACGGTGCTGCTCTTGTAGAAACGAGCAGGTGCTGCGTAGTCAGCAACGTTGCTGGTGCTTGCGCCCTTGTTGTTGGTAACAGTGATACCATTTTCTGCCCATACCTGCTTGCTGGTGGTGAAGGTGCTACGCTTGCTCTTGTTATCAAAAGCAATTGTCACTGCCTCAGCATCGGGCTCTTCCTCTTCCAGCTCGCCGGGAGTGAAGTCGATAACCCAAGCGGCCTTCATCTGAGGATCGGTGTACATACCGATTACACCGTACAGAGTAACGGTATCGCCTTCATCGGGCTTGGGATTCATAGCATCGTAACGGGTGCTGCCGTCAGCGCTATTCAAGCCGTAAACGTACAGGAAGTTACCCTCGCCATCGGTGATGTATACATTACCGTAGGTAGCATTCTTGATCTCGGTGATCACACCGGTGACATAGTACTTCTCGGTAGTGTAGTTATCCTTCTCCATGCCTGCGCCCAGAGCGATAGCATCCGCAATGCTCAGAGTGTCACTTGCGGGCTCTTCGGGCTCAGCAGGTGTTTCGGGCTCTTCGGGAGTTTCCTCCTCAACCACAGCGTAGAAGCGGCCGATGAACTGGCTGACATCTACATTGGCAGCATTGTTGCCGGTGACATAGTAGCTACCGGTGCAGCCGAAGGTGGTGTAGGTGCCGTAGGTGCCGTAGCAGAAGTAATCGTTGCCGGTTTCGCAAACAACGGTCTTCAGGTCTTCATTCCACTTGAAGTAAACGCTGGGAGCCTCGGTAGAGAAGATTGCCTTTGCCTTGTAGTAGCTGCCGTCTAAGTACTCTTCCATGGTGATGTAGGTCTTAACATCGCCATCCATAAAGTACAGGTAAGCAGCGCCTTCTACATCTTCTACCATCTCGATGTAGACATCCACTGCCTCAGCAGCATTTTCGGTAGTATTCAGGTACTTGCCGGACAGAGCGCCGTTGAAGTAGTACAGCTTGCCAGCAGTAACCTGGTTCATTGCGAACTTGTAAGCAGTATCTGCAACAGGCTCAGCAACAAGCTCAGTTTCTACTTCAGGCTCCTCTACGGGAGGTTCTTCAGGATTTACAGGGGGCTGCTCAGGCTCAGAACCAGCAGGAATATGCTCGGTGATCCAGCCGTTCTTGATCTGAGGAGTGCCGTTGTACTGACCAACGATACCATAAATGGTAACGGTGTCGCCTGCGACAGGCTTTACGCTCATAGCGTCGTAACGGTTAGCGCCGTCAGCGCTGTAAGTGCCATAGATAGTCAGGATATTGCCGGCTTCGTCGGTAATACGCATATTGCCGTACTGGGTGTTGTAAACCTCAGTGATGACGCCGGTAACAGAGTACTTTTCTGTGGTAAATGTGTCGTGAGCCTTGCTGGTGCCCAGAGCGATGGCTTCTTCAACAGTCAGAACAAAGTCTTCCTCAGGCTCGGTGATCTCTACGGTGTAGAAACGGCCGATGAACTGGGTAACATCTACATTGGCGGCATTGTTGCCGGTGACATAGTAGCTGCCGGTGCAGCTGAAGGTGGTGAAGGTGCTATAAGTACCGAAGCAGAAGTAATCGTTGCCAGTCTCGCAAACAACGGTCTTCAGGTCTTCGTTCCACTTGAAGTACACGCTGGGTGCTTCAGTGGTCAGGATTGCCTTTGCCTTGTAGTAGCTGCCGTCTAAGTACTCTTCCATGGTGATGTAGGTTTTAACATCGCCATCCATAAAGTACAGGTAAGCAGCGCCTTCTACATCTTCAACGATCTCGATGTAGACATCCACGGCTTCAGCAGCATTTTCGGTAGTACCCAGGTACTTTTCTCTGTCCAGAGTGCCGTTGAAATAATAGATCTTGTTCACATCTGCATGAGCCTGGAACATAGCAAACTTGTAAGCAGTATCTGCAACAGGCTGCTCAACAACAGTTGCATCGACTTCGCCGGTGGGAACATCGGGCTCGACAGGCTCTTCAGGCTCGGTGTAGTCCTCGTCAACAATGTAGAAACGGCCGATGAACTGGCTCTGATCTACAGCATCAGCATTCTCAAAGTAGTAGTCAGAGGTGCAGCTGATGGTGGTGTAGTTGCCATATGTACCGAAGCAGAAGATATCGTTGCCGGTATTGGTAACGATGGTCTTAATGGTGTTGTTCCAGGTATAGTAAATGCTGGGAACATCAGTGGTAAATACAACATTTGCGCTGTAATAACCCTTGTCTGCCTTGTAGTACTCTTCCATGGTGATGTAGGTCTTAACATCGCCATTCATAAAGTACAGGTAGTAGCCACCGGTGGTTTCCTCCACGAATACATCCACTGCATTTGCAGCATCCTTGGTAGCGCCCAGGTACTTACCGGAAGCCAGTGTGCCGTCGAAGAAGTACAGACCGCCTTCGTTCTTCTGGTTCACAGCGAACTTGTAAGCGGTATCGGCTGCGATCTCTTCCACAACGGTAGCGCCCTCAACCTCGGGAACTTCGGGAGTGGGATCAGCATTGTCAATGTAGCTCAGCAGCTTACAGCCTGCGGTATACTCAATGGTGCTGTAACCGGAGGAACCAACATAGTTGGTGATGTAGCCATTGACGGTGATCACGTCGCCCACGCCGATAACGCTGGCGCCTGTGCCCTTCATACGGTAAGCCAGAATGGGCTTATCTTCACGGCCTGCAACAACGAACTCAACAGACACATTGTCATAGCCGGGATCGTATGCAGTCTTAACCTTGGTGATGGTACCGGTCAGCTTTGCTTCATACTTCAGGGTGTCGTTTGCGCCCAGAGCATAAGCCTGGTCAACGATTTCCTGCATAGTGGAAGGAATAACAGGACCTGCCTTGTCTTCCCATGCTACCAGCTGACAGCCGGCAGTGTACTCGATGGTGCTGTGACCGGAAGTGCCAACATAGTTGGTGATGTAGCCGGTAACAGTGATGATGTCGTTAACACCGATCTTGTCGATGTTGTCACCCTTCATACGGTAAGCCAGGATGGGCTTAGACTCGCGGCCTTCTACTGCGATGATAACAGAGATGTTCTTATAGCCTGCGTCGTAAGCGTCCTTAACCTGGGTGATCACACCGGTCAGCTTTGCCTCGTAGGGCAGGCTCTTGTTTGCGCCCAGGGCATAAGCTTCGTCAACGATCTGCTTCATATCGGTGGGAGCTTCTACACGCTCACCGGGAACGATGCCGGTGCAGATACAGCCGGCATCAAATTCGATGGTGCCGTTGTAGTTCTTAATGGTACCGGTAACGGTGATGGTATCGCCGATTGCCAGGTCTTCCACGCCCTCGCCCTTCAAGCGGTAGCACTCGATGGTCTTACCGGGGCGAACAGCTACTTCGATGATAACAGTGATGTTCTTGTAGCCGGGATCGTAGGGAGTCTTAACGGAGAGGACTTCACCTGTCAGAGTAACAGGGTGATCCATAGATTCGCCGGACTTCAGCGCATAAGCTTCGTCCACGATCTGGCCCATATCCACTGCCTTGGGCAGGATGTGGTTCCAGGTGTAGGATTCGGACTTGCCATTTTCGTCGGTGACGGTAGCGGTGAGGGTGTAAGGAACATCCTCAGCAGCCTGCTCGTTCACATCGATGGTATACATACCATTTTCTTCTTTGACGATCTTGACATTTTCTTCAGCAGCATCGGTGGTCCATACGACCTGGAACTGCTTGCCGCCAATGGTAACAACGCCAATGCGCTTGTAGTCAATAGCGGTCTTTTCCTCTGCGTTCTTGTACATGTTCTTCACATATGCAAGGGCATTGGTTACGGAAGCCTTGGAATCCTCCTGCTGAACCTGAACATCCGGCTTGTTGGTATCAGGCTCCTGGCCCTTACAGCCTGCGAACAGGCCCAGGCACAAGGACAGAAGGAGAACCCATACTAATAATTTCTTCATAGTTTGTCTCCCTTTCTCTTTTTAGTGTACGGTAATGTTGGAGGCAGAGAACACCTTGATCTGGTAGCCGCCATTGTAGTAATCCACAATGCCGCGCACATCAATGGTTCTGCCCATATACGCAGACTCGGTAATCGTCTTGCCGTTGGCATCCACCAGCACCATTGTGCGGACATGGATCACATTGCCGTCGGAAGATTGACAGGTCAGCGTCATAGCGCCATTGGAAGAACTGTTTTCACTGCTGGTAGTGTAGATATCGATTACCCGCAGGTTCTTCATAGTCAGAGAAGTGTTCATTGCCAGGAATGCATACTCGTGTTCACTTTCTGCATCGTCGGTCTTAATAGTCAGCTTGCCCAGGAAACGCGCAGCGTCGGTTTCCATATAAGCAGGCTGGTTGCCGGTGGAGATACACTGAATATTGTTGGGATCCTTGGGGGTCATAGGATCGTACTGCAGACCGGAGACCTGCCAGGTGCCGCCTGCTTCATAGAACTGCAGGACGCCCACGATGCGGACCTCATTGCCGACCTTCAGAATATCCATACCCATACCGTTCAAGCCGTAACCGTAGTAAACAGCCATACCGTAGTAAATGCCGCTTTCCGGGTCAAAGCTCTCAACATAAACGCTCTCGTTGGAGTTGGTAGTCACTACGCCTTCAAAGGCGACCTTCATACCGGAGTAAGCTTCGGTATTGGTGCGCAGCTCCTTCAGCGTCAGTTCAACGGCATCGCCGTAGTAGAAATCGGGGTCTTTTTCGCCGGAGTAGACATTCAGCTTCAGGCGCTTTGCCTGCTCGATTGCCTTCACGGCGGTTTCACCGTAGCTGTTCTGGGCAGAGTTGCTGGCGATTGCCAGACCATTCTGCAGCAGCTCGATGTTCAGGTTCCGGTACTCGCCGTTTTCTTCGGTCTTATACCAGATCCAGGACAGGTAGCGGTCACCGGTGGAGTCTGCATCCCAGGTAGCGGTATCAGACTCAATCACGATGGAAACAGCGGAGGAAAGCTTCTCTTTGGTGAAGTTGGAAGCCTTCTTGCCCCACTCCTCGATCTTGCCGGTGGACTCAGGGGTATTGACAGCCAGATAACGGGCCTTCAGGATGCCACCGGGCATCACAGTGGAGGGAACCCAGAAGTGGGTAGTATCGCCGTCAACAAATTGCTTGATACCGGATTGATCCAGCTCGATCTGGGCTCTGCCGGTAGTTTCATCCAGCTTTACAGAGGCTGCGTAATCCACCTCCTCCACCGTGACGGTGGAGGGGTCGGTATTGGCAGCAGGGTCCTGGTCTGCACCGCAGCCGGCAAAAACGCCAACTGCCATGCACAAAACCAGAAGAAGTGACAATAATTTTTTCATAGCGTTTTCTTACCTATTAGCCGGCCTTGGACTTACAAGTCTTGATAGCCTGCTCAAAGGCTGCCTTGATCTGGGAATCTACATCGCCCTTCATCAGCAAGCACTGGGTCATCAGCAGACCAACCTGGTCACGGGCAACGGAAGAGCCGTTAAATGCAGGAGAGGTGTAGTAAGCATCCTTCTGCTCCATGCAGATCTTTGCAGACAGTGCAGCAATGTAGTCGCCGCCGTCAGCACGGGACAGGTAATCCTGGTAAACAGGGTGGTCAGCAACGGATTCCAGAACGGGAACGTAACCGGAAGCCATGGAGAATGCTGCCTGGAACTCAACGGTAGTGGTCAGGTACTGGACGAACAGCCAGGAAGCCAGAACCTGCTGAATATCAGCCTTGTCGAAGATGCAGAGGCTGGGACCCTGGGAGATAACCTTGGGGTTGGAAGCGTTGACCTGAGGAATGGTGGTGATACCCACCTCAAAGGGATATGCGCCGTCTACCATGGAAGGTCTCTGGTGAGTAGCACCTGCGGAGGAGCCGATGGACATATAGCTCTTAATGTCGGAGCTGCCGATTGCGGTGAACAGACCGGAGGTGTAAGCACCGTAGATCTCCTGAGTGGTCACATACTCCTTCTGATACCACTCGCGGAACTTCTTGATGAATTCCTTGTTCTCTGCATTGTTGAACAGGAAGTGATCGCCAGTGGCGCT
>JAEIGA010018088.1_pt1 | contig 10735 bp, 12 predicted proteins | sample 9270691 | NCBI WGS metagenome assembly JAEIGA01 (sample SAMN17057246, study PRJNA624740) | gut metagenome | biome: biome; isolation source: fecal sample | host: Bos grunniens | place: China: Xizang | collected 2019 | reverse complement strand
GCCGTCGTAGTGCTGACCTGCGAGTGCCTCCTGCAGTGCGTACTCCTGGACATCCGCTGCCCAGCGCTGCAGCTCTTCCGCTTTGGTGAGAATGTCGCCGATCTCGTCAGGCCGCAGCAGGTTCGGATCCCAGAAATCATATTCTGCGAGCTCCAGCTGCTTCTGTGCCCTTGTACGGCAGACGGCTTTTGCAGGGCACCAGCGGCACCAGTCTCCGCAGTGCGTCGGCGCGTTTTTGCTTATTGCAAGCTTCGCCGCAGGCCTGACTACTTCATCGGCCCACGTCCGCAGGTCCTTGAGGCTCATTTCTTCCGTGCTGATGTGGTCGAGTCTTGGCTGGATGATCGTCATCCGGACCCGTGTGAAGTCATAGATGTCACCGAAGAGCGCCGCGGCGCCCAGGCCGTACAGCCGCAGCTGTGGGTTGCCTTCCGCTTCGACGCGGATCCCCTTTCCATATTTGAGGTCGATCACCTCGATCACGCCGTTCCCGATCACAACCGCGTCCGATGTCCCGAAGCCGCCCGGGATCCAGTCTTCCAGGGAGAAATGCTGCTCCGCCATCAGCTCCGCGGACGGATCGCTCCACAGGGCCTCCCCGTATATTTCCCGGACCCGGTCCGCGTAGTAGTCCGTCGCCTCCTCCATCTCGCCGCAGTAGTACTGTGACGCGCGGGCCGTCTCGAAGTCCCGCGTGAGCTTCGGATCTCCGATCGGGGTCAGACCGTACTCGACCTTCAGCTCAGCGAGACGGTGCGCCGCGGTTCCCTCGTCTGCGTATTCGCTGGATCCTGCCGGCGGGCACTGCTCTGACAGCCGGATAGAGCCGGGGCAGTTGATCCATCGTTCCGCCGCACTGGGCGACAGTTTTGCGTGTGTTTTAGGCATTGTTCATGGCCTCCTGTGCTTTCTTCATCAGGTCCGGCAGCATCTCGAGCGGGACATCTGTCAGGCGCTTGTAACCGGTCTCCGCGATCAAAGCCTTCGCCGGATTACCTGTCTGCATCTTGTTCAGTGTTGCGAGGGCCTTCCGTACCTCTACCCGGTATTCTTCCGTGATTTTTGGCCCTTCCTGCGGCTTTTCTTCCACGGGTGCAGGATCTTCCGTTTTGATCTCTGCGGGCTCTTCCTGAGCCTGTTCGGCGGGTTTTTTACTGGTGTCCGGAATAATGGGGCTGTTCTGCTTGAAAGTCACCCCCGCATCCGTGATCAGGATCGCGTTGCCAACCGTCATGTGCTTCTGGAACTCTTCCAGGTTGTCGAATTCAACTGTGATCTTCATGTCTTTACCTCCTGTTACTTGTTGAAATAGTGATCCTTATACTGCAGTGCGCGTGTCCCGTAGGCGGGCCACCCGGAGCTGCTAAACCATAACACTTCCCTGTTGATCTGCTGCTGCAGTTCCTGCTGCAGTGCCTCCCGGCAGTCGTCTGAGATGCTGCCGGTATATCCGGTGTAAAACTGGTACCGCTGTGTACAGACCTCGCTGATCGTGTCCGGGAACCGTGAATCATCAACACGATTCAACACGGTTGATATCACGTACCTCATCCCATCAATGCCCTGGTTGCCGGCTTCACCCATCGCGACCCGGAGAAGTAAGTCGGCATCGGCCTCGCTCACGATCTGCACGGATTCCGGAAGTTCGGCAGCGTTAGCGCAGACAGAACTTGCCGCCAATACTGCTGCTGCGACGAATGTCGTAAGGGTTTTTATCCTCATAGAAAACTCCCTTCGTGATGTGTCTGTCTTCCTTCTGAAGACTGCATTTTCCTTTTGGCGCGGACGTCAAAATCTCACAGCGTCCGTCCTTATTTCTGGCGAAGCATGGCCCATCAGTCTTGCATTCCGCCCGTTTCGTTCCTGACATTTACACCTCCTCTCTCATGCTCGCCAGGATGAGCAGCATTCCGGCGACCGTAAGCACCGACGGGATCAACAGGTTCGGGCTGTCCATCCCGCATCCGCCGATGACAAAAAGCGCAACTCCTAAGATCATCATTCCTTTTCCTCCTCTATTTGTTTTCGTACGGCCTCGAGGGCCGCCAGTGCCAGCGCATTTAGATATTCGTCCATAGCTTACCTTTCTAAGCGTTCCGCTTACTTTTTGCCCAAAAAAATATAGTCCGTAGTGGTGTCATAGTAGTGGGCGAGCTGTGTCGCAATTTCTCCGCCCGGTATTCTAAGACCGTTTTCATATAGGCAGAGCGAAGCGCGTGATATCCCAAGCTCAGCTGAGACGGCTTCCTGAGATTTGTCGAAACCTCGTAATTCGCGTAGTCTCTTGCCGACTGCTTTTGCGTCTAATTCCATATGTTTCACCTCCTCTCCTATGTAGTTGTAGCACTCCTCCGTCCAGTCATCCCGGAAGCCGCACGTCCTTACGGACGCGCAGCTGTCACACCGGCTCATTCATCCCTCCGGATCTGCCGGATCGGCATCCACTCGCCTGCATACCCTTCCGCGATCTCCGCGTACTTGTAATCACCGGCGAGGATTTCCGCGGCCATCTGCTCGGCTTCCTCGATGGTCCCGCAGTGCAGGAACTGTGTGTCCGTATCGCTCCAGAACTGCAGCAGGTACGACGTCTCCGGCACTCCGGTAACCGTGACGGTCATCCCGTCAGCGGTTCCCCGGAATCCGGAGAGCTCCAGCGCATTAAGAGTCCTCCGGACGTCTTCCACGTTTTTACATTCGATGGTGTCTCCGATCTTCATTTTCTTTCCTCCGGTTGCTTAATTATGTAAGCGTTTCGCGTATTTACAATAGTAAACGCTTTGTTTATAATTGTCAACAGAAAATATCATTGTTTTTCCGGAGGTCGTCATGGAAATCAAACACAGAATAAAAGCACTCAGAAAGGAAATGGGGCTAACACAGCAGGAAGTCGCAGATCGTCTCGGTGTCAATCACGTGACGATCTCCGGATATGAACGCGGGGTCCGGAAGCCCGGCTTTACCGAAGCCGATCAGCTGGCGGAGCTTTTTGACGTTAATCTAGAATATCTGCTTTGCTCGACGGATGTCCGCGGCCGTTATCCTCGCCACGGTGATCAGCAGATCAGGGTAAGCAAACAGGAGCTTGAGCTGTTTCGCGCCTATCAGGCAGCAAGTGAGGACACGCGCCGCGCCGTCAGGGCCGTGTTGGGTCTGTCATGAGGGGCGTAATATATGCAAGATACAGCGAAGGCCCACGGCAGACCGATCAATCCATCGAGGGACAGGTGACCGACTGCAGGGCATTCGCGCAGCAGAAGGGAATCGACGTGATCGGTCTTTATGCTGATCGGCACGTTTCCGGCAAAAGTGTAGATGGCCGGGATGAGTTCCAGCGGATGATGAAAGACGCGGAGCGCGACCTCTTCGATTGCGTGATCGTCTGGAAGATCGACCGCTTCGGCAGGTCCCGCGAGGATATCGCGGTAAATAAAATCCGCCTGCGGCGTGCCGGTGTCACGTTGATGTATGCCCGCGAGTCGATCCCCGACGGTCCGGAGGGAATCCTCCTGGAAAGCCTGATGGAAGGCCTCGCGGAATACTACTCTGCCGACCTCCGGCAGAAGATCATCCGCGGACAAAAAGAAAGCGCGAAGAAAGGCCGTCTCCCGATGGGCCGCCTCCCGGTCGGATACATGCGCGCCGAAGACGGCACCATTTCGCCCGATCCTGAGCTCGCTCCGGCGATCCGTAAACTGTTCGAGGCGCAAGCAGCGGGCGCCACTCTGGACGAAAAACGGGCTGTATTGGAGCGGTATGGCATCAACGCTCCGAACGCCACCATCCACAGGATCCTGCACAACGAGAGATACCTCGGACGCTTTGAGGTTCATGGGATACAGGTACCGGCGGAGCCGATCGTCTCGGAGGAACTGTTCGCGATCGCGAACAATAGCTTTCACACCAGCCGCAACGCGGCAGGAAGGGCCAAGGTGAAATATTTACTCAGCTGCAAATGCCACTGCGGGAAATGCGGAAAAATGCTGAACGGCATGACCGGAACCGGAAGATCCGGGAAGAAATACACCTATTACAGATGCCCCGGAAACGACATAAAACAGATTGGGCGGGAAGAACTTGAGGATCTCGTGGTCCGGCATACTGCGGAGGATGTCCTCACCGATGAGATGATTGGGAAGCTGACAGACCGGATTATGATCATCCAGGAAGAACAGAAAAAAGGATCCGAGGAGGAAATGCTGGAGAAACGCCTCGCCGATCTGCGCCGCAGGCGTGACAATGTCACCAGGGCGATCGAAGAGGGTGCCGCGTCCATGATCGGAAGACTCCACGAGCTGGAGGGCGAGATCGCCGCGGCGGAGGTGGACCTGCAGAAGGAAAAGCTGAACCAGGCCATCATTCCGGAAAGCATGATCCGCGACTGGCTGCAGTCCTTCCGGGTGGGAGACGTGACGGATGAGAACTTCCGCCGGCGGCTGCTGGACGCGTTCGTCGCGGATGTCGTCGTGTCTGACGAGGACATCGTCGTATTTTACAACACAACAGAAAAAGCGCCGTCGCGGTGTTCGCGTACGGCGCATTTAGTGGAAAAAGCGAGACGGTACACGAACACCGGACCGGTCGTTCTGGACGGGTGTATTGCCGTTTGCTTTTCAAGAAAAAAGGACCCGAGGTCATAGCCCCGGGTCTTTTTCTCATACCTGCACCGCGACGCGAAAATTCGCGAAGCTCGCACTCTCTGACAATTCGAAGATCCGAAAGTCGGTCGTGCTTCCATCCTGATGTAGGTATTGCTCTGTGCCAATAAACCGGCATAACTTCCCGCTTCTAGCGTCCACCTCTAGCGCGTCCCAGGTATAAAGGTAGTATACCACGCCGTTCAGGATCACACTATTCTGTGCGGTTGCTTTCGGCTTGCGCATCCTCCGGACCTTTATGGCCCTGAGCGGAGTAATGTCGGTCATCAGCTGCACTGTGTTCATCATACTTGAACCTCCTTATTAAGTTGTTATGTGAACTGGAAACAATGCCAGAATTGGCCGACTTGTATGCCGTTGTAAGTGTGGGAATGGTGGCCGATGTGGCCGTGATTTGCCGCTTCTATTATACCATGCCGGAGAACATCCGGAAAGCAAAAAAGAGCCTGCAGCGGGGGTGACTGCAGGCTCCAAAACCGCACCGACATGTCGGATAACGCGATTTTGTCAGTATTTACGAATCGAGTCTATGCAGATGGAGAGGACTCCTCCGGCAATAACTCCGATGATGAAACCAAAAAGAACGAGTTTTACTCCGGTTGTAAAGGTCATGTTATGCCCTCCTGATATAGTTCAGGGACACCCAGCCGACGGTGTCACCGACCCGGCCCCATCCGGAAAGCTCCTGGACTATGACGATCTGGGCCGCAGGCGGAAGGCGCCACGGTGTCCAGGATCCGTCTCCGCCGTCAACGTAGAATTCCGGATACTGTGATCCCGGTCCGGTGCGGACCTTGAGATGCGTCTGCACGTTTACCGTTGCGAGATATGGTGAAAACGCCACAGGCACGGCTTTGCTACCGTTGTCCAGGCATATCGCGACATGGTGCCACGTGTTCAGCACGATGTCACCCTTCCGGAGGTAGTCGCCGCTGGTCAGGTATTTGGGATCCCGGAGGACCTCAAAAAGCCCTGTCGCCTGCAGAGCTGCCGTCATCCCGGACGTGTTGATGCTCTTCGGGATGCTGATACCGCAGAACCGCAGGATCACGGCGATCAAGCTGCTGCAGTCACACTCACACGGCTGGATCTCTCCGATCCGGTTGATATCCCACCCGATCCGCTCGCACTGGTCATGTAACGACGTCCGCTGTGTCAGGATCTGGTCGTATCCGATGAGCAGGCACCGGACAAGCGTCTGCGCGACATACGCGATCATTGCGCCCAGCTGCGGATCATATGCTCGCAGGATCGTGTCCCAGGGCCTGCTGTACCACGTGCGGATGTTGAGCTCATCGCCGGACTGGTTTCCGGCCTGCCCTCCGCTGTACGCTCCGCGCTCATCGTGGGATGCCTGAGCCAGTCGAACCGCCATTGTGCGCCTCCTTCTTGTTGAGTACATCCAGGGCCTTTTTGAGCGCCTCCGGGTATGTGATGCCCATCAGGCCAACATTCTCCAGGATGCTCAGCCCCTCGTTCACGATAAACCCGATGCAAACCGCATCCTTAACGATCGTTGTGCCCATGAGCTGGTCAAGCCGGTAACCCATCATGACGAGCATCAGGATCACGCATTTTTTCGACAGGCCCTTAAAGCCTGCGACCGACTTCAGGGAGCCACTGTCCGTCTTTTTTGATTTTTTGAATACGCCTGCCACGATGACGCCCGTGGCGTAGTCGATCGCCATAAACCAGATCAAGCACTCCAATGCTGTTGACCATCCTCCGAATGCTGCAGAGATAACCGCGCCTGCGATTCCTGCAGCCGTGCATACTGCTGTTCTCACGGCTCTCCTCCTGCATATGAAAAAGGACGGCCTGAGCCGCCCTGTTACTGAATTAAAGTACCCTTTAAGTTACTATTTTCCATTTTTTCCATTTCTGTCACGAATAATAAAAACTACAGGAATCATCCAAAATACTATCGTTATAAAAATCTCAAAAGCATCCATTTGAATTAATCATCTTCTTTAGCTAAATGTCCAACTTCTGCTTTCTGCCGCTCCCAGTCCAAACGTTTGAATAGTTTTTCCTTGCAAGTCGACTATAAAAAATTCTGCGGTTCCGTCATTTGGTGCGCTTCTGGTACAGGTTATAAACAGGATATTACTAGACACTGCGCTAGCCTGTGCATGTGTGTGCCCAGATATGCACGCAATAACAGTACCGCCATTTGCTTTATATGAAACCAAAGCAGACACGATACTGGAATAACTCTCGCTGTAATTGGTTCCAAACTCGTTTACAAGCGGGACGTGTGACAAAACAAGAACCGCCTTATCTGTATTAAGAGCGTCAGTAGAAAACCAATCTATCTGCTCCTGACTTACAACAAAGCTATTGGCTGTTGTCCCGTCTCCCGTATTTAAAACAATTACGCGCACCGCATCATAATCAAGATAATAATAAGACTTGCCTGTTGGATGCGATGCTGTCGGCATAGTACGCAAGCCTTTTTTGATCAATCGCCCGAACACTTCGGCATTTGTAAACTCAGCAGAACCACCATCATACAAGTAATTACTGTCATGATTGCCAACGGCGAACATAACCGGGCAAGAAACATTATGCGTATAACGATTTACAATGTCCGTGTAACTCTTACGAGTACGCTCTGGGCTGTCCAGTGTATCACTGTTATAGCCTTGGATAATATCACCAAGATTAGCAACAAAATCGCACCCAATCAATGCACTCATTTGATTAAGGTCAAACCCAACATTTTTATCTGAGCCTAAATAATAATGAGTATCTGTTTCGATGCCGAAACAGAACCGCTCACCAATAGCCGTATTAATTGGTTCGACTGTGTTTAGCCACGCTGTGGGTAAATGGTCTCTATCAGTAATGTACAAATTGCCAACATAGACAAACGCATTTGTTACATAATACGTTTTGCCGATTACACTAGGCTCCTCTGCGGCAGTTGCATTTGAAATACCGTAAAATGTTGCAACGCCTTTAACTGCATTAGCCGGAGCAAGAACGCTTCTAGAAATATAACTGCCGTTAGATCTTACAGGTGTATTAGAGCGATTAACCTGCACAGTGCTGAGTAGCGTATCTGTGTTGTCATAAAACTGAATGGTATTATATGAATTTCCCAATCCAACACGTTCAAATACGCCGGACTGTACAATATCATTTTCTGAAACAGGAAAATCAAAACTGATATAAGATTCCGTCTGCCAGTTTTCGTTTGTTCTGACAGCGACATATTCGTTTGACTGCAGACCGTATAGTGTACCATTAGGTACAAATGCGTTTAATGACTGCAATGTGGGGGCGGTAAACAGCTCCCTGTCAACGCTATCATTATTTTCGCTGTTTTCCATTTTATCTATCAGATAAAATGCTGTTTCGTATTTCGGATAATACCTATTTATGGTTTTTATTTCCGAATACCCGCAATACATTTCTACGTTGGCATTCGCAACATCATCAACAGTAATAGGATTAGATACAGACCGTGTCGAAATACTGATATAAAAGTATGCGGTACCATCCGGGAATGTTAATTGTCTGTTTCCACCACCATTAGCTGTCGCCAAAACATATTCCTGCAGTTGCACATCGGATGAATCATATGACCTTATAATAATGCTTATGCCAAGATTCGTTGAACCGATCACACCGTATATTGTGGTTTCGTCTCCTACGTATATTTTTTCATCAAGTGTGATCGCATATGCCTGACTCCCGTCTGGATATCCCTGTTTCCATTTTGGCTTGTCAATCGTAAAATCGATAAAGTTGTCAGTTACCCTGATTACATACGGCTCAATCGTTGCAATGTCTTCTGCGTTTTTTTCAATTTTGTTATAGATGTCAACAGTGACAGGCGTGGCATACACTGCGCTTCTTTCTGCGTTATCATTGCTGTTTATGTAAAAATATCCATCCTGCTCTGCGTACAAACTCAGGTCAGTAACAGTCGCCGATGCGGCCGCAACCGATAATATAACACGGTTTTTATCTGTGATTGCCCATGCCCGACTGTTATTACCGCCCCTTGCTGTAACTGTGATTTTATCACCCTTGCTACACGGGACAACAATATAACTGTAAGACACATTTGCTGACGGACTCACAGGGACAGTTGCGCCGACACCACCACCCAGATTATAGTATGCTCCCTGTGTAAAATCCGATGTCAAATCTGTTTCCGTGTAAAACGGATTAAGATCATTTTTTAATTCAGCAACTGCGTCCCCGGTTGCCTTGGCATCTGCGGCCATGTCAGCCACGGTCAGCGTCTTGTCCGTCTCTACTGCTGCGGCCTGATACACGCCGCCATCCGTCCATGCTGAGCCGTTCCAATAGTACCAGTGCCCTGCGGTATATCCTGTCTGGCTTCCAGTGTATACATACACCTTGCTATGGTCTGTCATCTGCGACACAGTGCTTGCGACATACGGCCCGCCAACCGCAGCCAGTGCACCGTCCAGTGCTGCCTTATATGCGTTGATCGTTCCAAACTCGGCGATAAACTCCTGCAGGGCTGAAATGTCACTGTCTGACGCGATCGCCCCGTCCTCAACTCCGGCCATGTCCACCATCCAGATGATCGCAGTATATCCGATGGCATTGCCGCTGGTATCGCGGATTGTGAGCTTTGACCAGACTTTGCCCGTGACGGCTGCAAGCTGCTCCTGGACTGTGTACGTGATCTCACCAGTGGCGGAATTATACTCGCAGTTGTGGACAATAATGTTTCCGTCCGGCTTTGTACCTTCCAGTGTAGCTGCTGCAGCTGCATCCGGTGTAAAAGTGCCATGCGATGTATACGGCGCGAACACGAACGTCCGCAGGCCGATATCATACTGGCTGATATGGATGATGACCGGAACGCCGCCCGGTGTGACGTTAATCGACAGGTTTTCTCTCAGCATTCTGTGCCTCCTCATACGCCCGTTTATCTGCAAGGTATTGCTGTGTTTCTATGTTTTCCACTTCCGCCAGCATCTGACGAAGTACCAGCGCGATCGCAAAAGCGGGAAGTCCCGCAGAATTGACCGCGCTCACGATCTTATCCTTAAATTCGTGTATCAAAATGGTCGACGGTTTCTCCATGTTCCCCTCCATTAGGTGTATACTGACAGCCCAAGCTCTTGCCGTGTATCGTTCAGAGCTGTCCACAGCGCGCTGATGTCGCTGCTGCTTGCTCCACCGCTCCCCGCACTAAATATCGCAGTCCAGATGTCACTTAATTCTGTGGTCAGCCATTTCGTACCGTCTCCGTAGTTTTTCAGCAGCAGGTCACGAGCTTCGATCTTTCCTCGGAACGATCCAATAATCCCTTGAAAGTCGGTATCTTGCCCGCACCATAGTGTGCCGTTGGTCGAGAAATGGCCATCGACATATACGCCGTTAGTATTGTATGTATCAGCTCCCTCGGGAGCCATGCGGACACCGTTTATGTTGACCTGTCCTGCGCTGACTATGCCATGCTCTATTGATGCCTGCGCAATGATCTGCGGATTATACCCGCCCGGGGTAACGCCTGAAACGGTCTGATAAATCGCACCCGCGTACAGTTTGCCGTCCTCGTCCACGCCAAAGCCGGAACCGATTGCGAACCGCAGGTTGCTGCGGGACACGCCGCCGATTGTCCTTGTAAAATCTACAGTGGACAGCCCTATTGCCCCAGATGTGACAGCGGTCAAAGCTGCTGACCTGATCGATGTTGCGTCAATCGTAAAGCCGCCGATTGATCCATTTGTAGCTGTCACAGTGCCAGAAATGTCTGCGCCTGTTGCAGTTAATACGCCCGCTCTGGAGACTCTAAACGGTGCACTCGCTGCAGTGCCGTTTCCTGCCCACATTGCATATGTTCCAGATGTATCGCTGCTCAGTGCAACATAGGAAGCCCCTGACCCGCTGTGCAGGTTATTCGCCGCAAGTGTCCAACCACCGATAGCTCCCTCCGTAGCGGTCACAGTGCCAGAAATGTCTGCGCCTGTTGCCTCCAGAACGCCCGTATTCGAGACTTTGAACGTGCTGCCTAGAGAAATACCACTCGTACCGAAATACAGCCCAGAAACGCCGTATGAGCCATTATTGTAGGTAATGGCATTCTG
>JAEIGA010018087.1_pt1 | contig 10735 bp, 8 predicted proteins | sample 9270691 | NCBI WGS metagenome assembly JAEIGA01 (sample SAMN17057246, study PRJNA624740) | gut metagenome | biome: biome; isolation source: fecal sample | host: Bos grunniens | place: China: Xizang | collected 2019 | reverse complement strand
TTTTTCAGCTTTCTGCGAAGTTCAACCTGGATCTCTTCTTTTAACGGCTCACCGAATTCGTTAATAAAGTTCGGCTGCTCGTTATGGTCGTCAACAAGTATGATCTTACGTTCTGCCAACTGTTTTCCGACCTCGTCTCTCATATGCATAACGTCGTCAAGTTCACCCAAGTGAATTTTCTTGATATTGTCAAGAATTGACGGGTCCTCTATGATCTGCGTGTCGGTTATAAATCTTACTTTGCGGTTTGATGAGCCTGTCATATTTTTGTAAGCATAATAATACAGATCGTGCAGATCCTGCGGAGGCTCCTTAAGCAAAAAGTCGAGAGTATTAACTAAAATTACGTCTGTTTCGTCGTAATCCTTACGCTGCTCGGCATTTTTATAGAGATCTTTGAATTTTGCAAGATACGTAGCACCGTATTTTTCAATATCCTCAAGCTCCCAGTTTACGGTCTGAATTACCGTAACGCCTGATTTTGCCGAAAGCTCAACCTGAACAAGGTAATCTGTAAACGTCTTTTCGCCTTGCCATGATCCGTCTGTTTCCATAGAGATCTTCTTGTCGGAAAGTGATGTTAAAAGGTCAACGGAGAAATCGTGCGGCCACGAAGGAGAGTCGGTTATCTGAATTATATCAACGGATGTTTCACGTGAAACAACGTACGGATCGAAAAATCCTCTGTAAAATGCGGCGGATGTATCCCAGAAGCTGCTGATCTGAAGAGCAACGGGAATTGACGGATCTGCGATGCGGAATATCTCGGTGTAGAGGTTTGTAACGTCTGTCAAAGTCTGCTGTTTAAAGAGCTTCCAGTCGTATTCGCAAAGATTTCGAAGCTCGGTTTTTCCCATAACCGCAAGGCTTTCAAACGATTCAACATTTGTTTTGAAGTATTTGTTGAACAGGTCGGGAGTGATGTATTTTGCCTCAAGAAAATCTATGAAAGCTTCCATTGCTGAGGGCGAAAAGTCGAGGTCTGTAACTGAGGAATACTCCATTTTTGCAAAGCAGTCGGTCCTGATCGACCAGCTCGCAATACTGTCCTTGTATCTGTCCGAAAAATGAGCGGCAAAATAACCGAGAGTGTTTGCCATCACGGCAAGATTCTTTTCGCTGTTCAACGCAAGGAAAGAGCCGCGTGTGTCGTCGTAACGGAAGATCTCACCGTCAGCCGTCATCTGATAATCAAGAACATCTTTCCATTCGAGACGTTCAGCCCAGAAAAGAAGGCTCAGACTTACCTTCAAGCCGTTTTTTGTAAAAACATCAAGAACCTCTTCTGTTTGCCTGAATGAAAACTTACCCTGCTCGGGCTCGATATCGCTCCATAGAATAACGAATTCTATGCAGTCAAAACCGCATTTCTGTATCTGCTCACAGTATTTTTCGGCATATTCCGCAGACGGTACCTGCCAGCTGAAAAGAGTCATTCCAACCGTGCTTTCAACAACTGCCGGCTCGGGCGGAGTTGTATTTTCGGGCTTGTACTGCTCTATGCCTTCTGCGGTAACAGGCGGTTCCTTGTAATTGCATGCTGCCGTACACGTTACGCTCAACGACATCATCAGCGCAAGAAGCAGCGCGGAAAATCTATGTTTCAAAATAATTCTCCTTAATTTAACGTGAAATTGTGTGCTGTTATGTTATTATACCATAATAATCAAAAACTTTCAATACAGAAATAAAAAAATTTGCTTTTTCTATTGCTTTTTTCGCGGTTTTATGTTAAACTTAAAAGAAAACCCCAAAAGGAGATTTTTTATGAAATATATCAGAGCCGCATATGTTTACGCGCCGTATCTTGCCCACGTAACAGAAGACGACCTTAAGATCCTCACTCATATAAATATTGCTTTCGGCCTTGTTAAGGACGGACGCATTACTGTTGAACATAACAAGCATCACTTTGCCGCACTCGAAAATATCAGAAAGATCAAGCCCGATATAAAGATCGTTCTTTCTGTCGGCGGTTGGGGTGCAGGCGGTTTTTCCGAAGCTGCTTCAACAGACGAAGGCTGCCGCCTCTTTGCTCAGTCCGCGGCTGAAATCCAGCGCGAATTTGCTCTCGACGGCATCGATATCGACTGGGAATACCCCGCAATCGACGAAGCAGGCATCACAGCAACCCCCGAAGACAGAGAAAACTTCACCCGTATGCTCGCATATCTCCGTGAAGAACTCGATAACTGCAAGGCTTTTGACGGCGGCAGATGTATCCTTACTATCGCCGCAGGCGCAGGTAAATATTTCCCCGATCAGTCCTGCCACCTCCCCGTTATCAACGAGATCCTCGACTTTGTATCTCTTATGACTTACGACCTCGCTAAATTCGACGGCTACACAGGTCATCATACCAACGTTTACGATCCTCAGTCCGACGATCCCCGCTTTGCATGGGGCGGCGCTTCTACCGTTGAATATTTCCACGAAAAAGGCTTGCCTTACGATAAAATGGTTTACGGCGCTGCGTTCTATTCAAGACGTTTCAACGGCGTTGAAAATAAAGATAACGGCCTTCATCAGCGTGCGGAGGTCCTTAACCTCTACGGCCCCGGCTTTACGGATCTTCACGATAATTATATCAACAAAAACGGCTGGACCCGTTATTGGGACGACACCGCAAAATCTCCCTGGCTCTTCAACGGCACCGATTTCATCACTTATGAAGATGAACAGAGCATTGCCGAAAAATGCGAATATATCAAGAAAAAAGGCATTCTCGGCATAATGTATTGGGAACACAGCTGCGACGAAACAAGAAAGCTTATCAACACCATCGGCGACGGCTTGGCAGACGATTAACAATAAACGATAAATTATAAGTGGTAAGTTTTTAAAGCTTACCACTTATCTGTCTATCCAAAAATCTTCTATTTTTTTCTCCATTGCTTTAACATCGTAAACGTACTCAAACCCTTCCCCGAACCATTCGGGCGGAAAGAGCCTGCGGTATTCTTCACGTTTCCATCTGTCGTCGGCAAGGATAACTGTTCCAACGTCCGTCTCGCTCCTTATTACCCTGCCCGCCGCCTGTAAAACACGGTTAAATCCGGGGTATTCGTAAGCGTAAAGAAAGCCCTGATCGTTTATTTTATCAAAATGATCACGGATGACGTTCCTTTCAAAGCATACCTGCGGAAGCCCCGTGCCGATAAGAACAACGCCCGAAAGCCGTGTTCCGACAAGATCCACACCCTCTGAAAATACACCGCCCATAACAGCGAATGCGACCATCGTTTCAGTTGGGTCTTCGATAAATTTATCTAAAAATTCCGCCCTCTCGTCCTCTGTCATTTCTCGCTTTTGTTCAAGTGTACGTATATCGGGAAATTTTTCGTTGAACCTCTCCAAAGCGCTTTTCATGTATGCAAACGACGGGAAAAATGCGATGTAATTTCCCGTTTTACGTGTTGATGCTCCGATCGTTTCAACGGCCTTATCGAGGCTTTTTTCTCTGTCGGCATATCTTGTCGAGATCGCGGAAAATATTGAGATCATCAGGTTTTCTCTCGGAAACGGCGACGGCAGACGGATAAATTTCGGCTCGTCTTCTCCGATATTTTTGCCGCCCAGCATCTTCATATAATAATCCTTCGGCAGAAGCGTTGCCGAGAAGAAAACGACCGAGCCGCACTTGTCGCAAACCTCCGATATAAGCCTTGACGGATCAACGCAAAACAGCTTTACACGGGTGTCCGAGCCTTCGTTTGATGCAAAATAAACGTACTCATCCTCCGCATTTTCAAATACCGAGAGAAATGCAAGGCAGTTGAAATAAAGCGTCAATGCAGTGTTTTCTTCTGTTTTAACATCCTCATCTTTAAATAAGCTCTCCCTGTTCCCGTCCTTTTTTTCGGCAAGGTAAGCGGAAAATTTATCACAGAATGTAAAAGCAGCATCGTATAATTCTGTCGGCTTCAAAATAACAAGATTTTCGGTTTCGTTTTCTTTGAGCTTTTTCTGAAAGTCCAAAAGAATACTGTTGAGCCTTTTCAGTCGGCGTAAAAGCTCCTTTTTCTCGCTGAAACGTGCATTTTTCAGCTCTTTTTGAGCGTCAAGTATCTCTCTTTTGCTCAATTCCGCCGAAAACATCTCACGTCCGCGTTCAACAAGATTATGCGCCTCGTCGCACAGAACGGCATATTTACCGCCTTGCTCAAAGTACCGCTTCAGACTTGCGCGCGGATCGAATGCATAGTTAAAATCGCCTATTATCGCATCACACCAGTCGGATGCGTCGAGCGTAAGCTCAAACGGGCAGACGTTATGCTTTGCCGAATATTCAAGCACAGTTTCCTTTGCGATTATCTGCTCGTTTGAAATGAGATCAAAAACCGCATCGTTTATCCTGTCGAAATGACCCTTGGCAAACGGGCATTTTTCGGGCGTGCATTGCTTCCCGTATTCGCAGATACGTTCTTTCGACGTTATTGACACGCTTTTCATGTAAAGCCCTTTTTTCTGCATTAACATCAGCGCGTTTTCCGCAGCCTTTGCGGTAGTTGTTTTTGCCGTTAAATAAAAAAGCTTTTCGCAATGCCCCTCCCCCATCGCCTTTACTGTCGGGAAAAGTGCGGAGACGGTCTTGCCTATTCCTGTCGGCGCCTGAACAAAAAGCGTCGTTTGGTCTTTTACTGTCTTATAAATATGTCCTGCCGCTTCACGCTGTCCCTGACGGAATTTGTCGAACGGAAACGGCATTTTGTCGATCGAATTATCTCTTTTTATATCGTGACGGTGTTTAAATTCTATCCATTTTGCGTATTTTTTAACTACAGAGAAAACAAATTCTTCAAGCTCTGCGGCGGTTCTTTCATGTTCAACCCGCAATATCTGCTCCGTATCTATGCTGCAGTACGTAAGCCTGGTGGAAATATGTTCAACACCCTCGTTTTTACATATAAAATACGCATAAAAATCGGCTTGCGCCTGATGTAAATACGAAAAATCATCATTTATAAGCTCAAGCGGATATGAGGTCGATTTTATTTCGTCAACATTGTAACCGCCGTCATGCCTGATGATGCCGTCGGCAATTCCCTGCACCTTTACGGAAATGCCGTCGATGTTAAAAACATGAAAAAGACGGACTTCGGGCGTGTAATCCGATATTTCCTGCTCCTGCTTCTGCAGTTTTCGGTGTATACGTGTGCCGAGAGCCATGTCGGACGACGACACCGCCGCACTGTTTATATCGCCGTGACGCAGGATAAACTCAACGATATTTCGCACGGAAACAGTATTTTCAGACATCTTATCATTCCTTTACATCAGATTTTTGCAACTTACATCCATTTAAATGCAACTTACTTTAACAGGGGTTGACGAAAAAACAATTATGGTTTATACTTTAATCACAACAACGGAGGAGGCGCAGAATTGAAGATCATTATCGAACAGAACGATAGCTTCAAGGAACCTGAGATCACCATCAAGTGCAGCGCTGTTGATCCCGAACTTGAAAAGCTCATATCTTCCATCCGACTTTTTGCAAACACCATAAGCGGAAAAAAAGACAATGCAACGCATTTTGTAAGTCTTTCGGATATCTTTTATTTTGAAACAACAGACAATAAGCTCTTTTTTTACACTGCCGATGAAGTTTACGAAACAAACCTCCGCCTTTACGAGGTCGAAGAACGCTTCAGCAACACCTCATTCGTCAGAGTCAGCAAAAGCTTTATAGTTAATCTCCGAAAGGTCGCCAGCATCCAGACCGAAACAAACGGAAGACTTATCGCTCAGCTTGTCAATAAAGAAAAAATCATCATTTCGCGGCAATATGTGGCCGCAATTCGTGAAAAACTCGGTGTCGGGGGCAATTGAGATATGAAAAAGAATATTTTTGAAAAACTCAAACTGTTTTTACGAACACTGTTTTTCCTTATCGGTATAATGACGGTTCCCATTCTCGTCCTTGACCGTATCCTTCCTCAGACCGATTTTACGATGCTCTGGTGGGCAGTTGTCTTTTCCGTTTTACTTACGGCTATCGACTCTCTTTTCGACTGGATCCCCGTGTTCCGCGAAAAACTGCTCCTCAAGCGTATCTCATTCTTTATCGTTATTATCGCAGCCCTTGTCGGTTCATCGTGGCTTATGGGTATCATAACCACCCTGCCCGTCCTTATCTACAGCATCGTCGGCTGCCTTATCGCCGCTGTTCCCGCTACGGTATACCTTTCATGGTCCGATAAGAAAAATGCCGATAAGCTCAACGATATTCTCCGTCAGTATAACGAGAATATTGATGATAATTAAACATATTCCTCATCTTTTCATAAATTTTTTTCACTTTTCCTCCTTTTTTAATTGTTTTAGTTACTAAAAAACTCCGAAGATCATTCGGAGTTTTTTTCTGCCTATTTTTAAAAAAGAAGAATAATATATTACTGATTTTTGTTTTCAGGATTCATCAAGCGTCTGCGAATAAGCCGGCAAAAATTCTTCCATGAAAACTTTAAGCGCAGGAAGCTCGTTTGATTTCAGCTTCGCGTAAAGCTTACGCTCGGCTGTTGAAAACTCCTTATTTCCCGCATTTATCTCGCTTACGCATTTGATGTATGCCGAAAGAGTATCCGCCGCTTTAACGTAGGGCCACTCGGGCGCCGATTCCGAGTCGAGAATTTTCTCGTAATGCGGCTGAAGATATTCCGGCAGTCTCTTTACGAGTATCTTTTTTGCCTGCTCTTCTATCTGCGCATAGCTTTGGCGAAGAGTGGGTGAGCCGTATTTTATAGGCGTCGGCATATCTCCCGTGATTATCTCGGAAGCATCGTGATATATGGCAAGAACGGCTGCGCGCTCTGCGTTAACATCAGCGGCAAACCGTTCGTTGGCAATCAGCGCAAGAGCATGCGCCAACACGGCGGTCTCATGCGAATGCTGCTGGATATTCTCCTTTTCAACATTTCGCATAAGTCCCCACCGTGCGATATATTTCATTCTGTTTATTACAGCGAAAAATGTGTGCATTTAGTTGTTTTCTTTCTTGTACTTTTCAAGAAGCTTCTGGATCTTGTCGTGAGAGTTGAGGATAGTTGTTACGGAACGGTGCTGATGAGAAGCAAGAATGAAGTATGCAACATACTTGGAAACGTCAACATTGATAAACCAGGGAGCTTCGAGCATTTCGGGGCTCTGGTATGTGAGGTTTGTAGCAAGAAGACCGTCAAACATACCGTCAGCATATGCCTTGTGGAATCTTTCGATGCCTTCTGTGAAAAGTGCATATGTAGCGGAAAGATAAATTCTCTTTGCGCCTTCTTTCTTGAGGTCGTATGCAAGGCTGAGAAGTGAGTCACCGGATGCTACGATATCGTCTGCAACGAAAATATCCTTGCCTTCGATAGAGTCACCGAGATATTCGTGAGCAACGATCGGGTTACGGCCGTTAACAAGACGTGTAAAGTCGCGGCGTTTGTAGAACATACCGAGGTCAAGACCCATGATGGAAGAATAGAAAATGTTTCTGTTCATCGCACCTTCGTCGGGAGATACGATCATAAGATGCTCTTTGTCGATCTTGAGGTCACGAACCTTGTTGAAAAGAGCCTTGAGAACCTGATAGTTGGGCATAGCATTGTCAAAGCCCATAAGAGGTGTAGCGTTCTGAACTCTGGGGTCATGAGCGTCAAATGTAAGAATGTTGGAAACACCCATTGCCTGAAGCTCCTGAAGTGCATGAGCCGCGTCAAGAGATTCTCTGGAGCTTCTCTTGTGCTGTCTGCCGCCGTAAAGAGTGGGCATGATAACAGTGATTCTGAGAGCTTTACCGCTGATTGCGGAGATAACACGCTTAAGGTCGGCATAATGCTCGTCGGGAGACATCATAACTTCCTTGCCGTACATTGTATATGTGCAGTTATAGTTTCCTACGTCGGTAACGATGTAGATATCGTAACCTCTTACTGTTTCACCGAGAACAGCCTTTGCGTCACCGGTGTTGAATCTGGGGCAGGAAGATTTGAGAATGAGGGATTTTCTTGCGTTTTCGTTGTTTCTTGCCTCGGGATTCTTTTCATAGTACCAAGACATGAGGTGCTCGTCGATAAGCTTTGCAAGCTCACGCGCACTCTCCATTGCGATAATTCCTATCGGGGAATAGTTGTTCTGAAAATCGAACATTGTAATAGGCTGACCGTCCATTTAACATTTACCTCCGAATTTAAATTTACTTCTCTGTATTTTTTATGTGTTGTTTTATTTTTCTCGATAGATACTGACATTATAATATAATATCTTACAAAAATCAAGTCTCTTTGCAAATTGTTAAGAAATAAATTGTTTCTTGTCGTTTTTTGCGAATAGGTGAACTGTGAGTTAAGATATTCTGTTACTCAATTACTTGACATTCAATCTTTTATATGATATACTTTTAGTTAGATAAACTGTGAAAGAAAAGGAATCTGACTATGAAACAGTACGATGTTAACGGTCACGAACCAAGTTTTCTTCCTGACGGTGATTGGGAGCTTGTTTGGTCTGACGAATTTGACGGGACTGAGCTTGATACCTCAAAATGGGATTTCCGCATGGCTATGATGGGTAAAAAATGGCCTGCATGGACCGATAAAGGCGTTTCTCTCGATGGAAACAGTAATGTTGTTTTCACTCTTATCGAAGAAAACGGTATGCCTGTAAGCTCTCAGCTTCAGACGGGCTATAATTTCATGGATGAGCCTGTTGTTAAAACAACGTGCTTCGGCGAGGACTTGCAGTGGAATATCGGCAAGCTTCATGAATCTAAATATTTACATTCCTATGGTTATTATGAATGCCGTTGCCGTCTTCAGCAAAAGCCCGGCTGGTGGAGTGCTTTCTGGATACAGTCGCCAACTATCGGCGCGTCTCTCGATTCCCGCAGAACAGGCACCGAGATAGACATAATGGAAAGCTTTGTTCCCGGCGATATCATTCCTCATTGTGTACATTCAGGCGGCTACGGTCTTGATAAACAGAGCTTCGGCACAGGCGAAAACAGGTCCCTTGATAAAGAGGTCTTCCACCGTTTCGGTGTCCTTTGGGACGAAAACGGCTACACATTCTACATTGACGGCAATGAAACGGGCAAAACAGATAAAAATCCGTCAGACGTTACCGAATTTATTTTGATTTCAACAGAGGTTAGGGGTTACCGTCATGAGCCCCACGTTCCCTGTAAGGAGGCATTCGACGCTATCGGAGATACGTTTGTTGTCGATTACGTGAGAGTGTTTGATAAAAAAACTAAATAGACCCTCTGTCAGTTAAATTTGCCTTGCGGCAAGCAAAAAAATAGGGAGGTATATTTTATGAAAAAAACGTTATCAATAGTTCTTCTTATCTCGTTTATTTTTACCTTTTTGTCGGCGTGCGAAGCCAAAGAAGAGGAATTTGTTCCCGAATATATTGTTGATATCGGAGACGGAATAGATCTCAACGGAAAAGAATACATCATCCGCGATACTGTTCATCACGGCGACACTCCTCTTATCCCCACTTCTATGGAAAATGCGCTCGACGATATGCTTCTTGAACATTATGAGCAGACCGAAAAGGCGCTGAACTGCGAGCTTTCGCTTCTTGTCAATAACGGAGATATTGCCCAGAACATTGCATCAGGTCTTAAATATGCCGATCTTATAAACTGTCAGTTCGGCCCTATATTTTCTTATTTTAAAGCAGGCATTGCGGCAAATTACAACGATATACCCGGCATTGATATCCATTGCGGAAAATTCGGCTCCGAAAATCTTCTCGATGCTTTAACGTGGGGCAACGGAACTTACGGTGTCGTTGCCGAATATTGGGGTATTCCCACCCCCTATTTCAACGATGCGTGTATGTTCAATCCCCGAATCCTCAGAACGTACTCTCAGCCAAGCCCTCACGAGCTTTGGGAAAACAATAACTGGAATTTTGACACCTTTACCGATATTGCCGTTGCCGTAACAGACCTCACATCAAACCCCGATTTCCCCATTTATGCAACCGGGCTTAACAGTTATTTTATACGTGCGGCTTTCTTCGCAAGCGGGGCTACTGTTGCAAAAGAAAATGAAGACGGCACCCTTTCATATAATCTTCCCTCAAAAGAAGCCGACACCGCCGCCGAATGGCTCAAAAAGCTCAATAATGAGCTGAAGGTTCTTGACCCGAACACAAGCGGCAGCTGGGAATACTACTGCGATATGTTCACAGGCGGTCAGTATGCTTTCCTTGCCGAATATTCATGGGTAGGCCTTTCAAAGGATAACGGCAGAGTCGGTCTTAACATGGAAGAGGAATTTTCATGGGTTCCTTTCCCTCGCGGACCGTTAGGTAATAAGGATGTTCTTGCAACGTATGCCGACGCAAATTTTGCGATGTTCGTTCCCATCAACGGTGAGACCGATGAAATAGGCTACGTTATGACGGAACTCTTCGAGCCCCTCTATGAAGGCAACAATTACGGCTGGCGAGAGGATTTTGAACGCGAGGTATTCTGGGATGAAACCTCGTATAACCTCTATATCCGTATTCTTGATTCAGCAGTAAGCGATAATATGCTCTATGCTTCATCGTCAAACCTCGTAAACAATCTCAGCGCTGTTGTTAAAGGTACAAAATCCGTTCAGCAGGCCTTCTCCGAGATAGCAGACAAGGTTCAGGCTCAGCTTGACAGTGAATATAATGACTTTATAAATAAATAAGTGATAAGTGGTAAATGATAAGTTGTTTTAACTTAAAATTTACCACTTTTTTCTTT
>JAEIGA010018086.1_pt1 | contig 10736 bp, 8 predicted proteins | sample 9270691 | NCBI WGS metagenome assembly JAEIGA01 (sample SAMN17057246, study PRJNA624740) | gut metagenome | biome: biome; isolation source: fecal sample | host: Bos grunniens | place: China: Xizang | collected 2019 | reverse complement strand
TCAGCTTATTGCAGACGCTATGGATAAGGTTACCGCAGACGGTGTTATCACTGTCGAGGAGTCAAAGAGCGCCGAAACCTACAGCGAGGTAGTAGAGGGTATGCAGTTTGACCGCGGCTATCTTTCTCCCTATCTTGCGACCGATACCGATAAGATGGAGGCTGTTCTCGATGACTGCCTTATCCTTATTACGGATAAGAAGATATCCAACATACAGGACATTCTTCCCCTGCTTGAGCAGATAGTTCAGACCGGCAAGAAGCTGCTCATCATCGCAGAGGATGTAGAGGGCGAGGCTCTTACCACTCTCGTTCTTAACAAGCTCCGCGGTACCTTTACCGTAGTTGCTGTCAAGGCTCCCGGCTTTGGCGACAGACGCAAGGAGATGCTTATCGACATCGCGACCCTCACCGGCGGCGAGGTTATCACATCCGACCTCGGTCTTGAGCTCAAGGATACAAGCATCGCACAGCTCGGCCGCGCAAGACAGGTTAAGGTAAATAAGGAAAACACTATTATAGTGGGCGGTGCGGGCGACAAGCAGGCAATCGCTGACAGAGTAACTCAGATAAAGTCGGCTATCGAGCTCACCACCTCTGAGTTTGATAAGGAAAAGCTCCTCGAGAGACTTGCTAAGCTTGCGGGCGGCGTTGCCGTTATCAAGGTTGGCGCGGCTACCGAGGTAGAAATGAAGGAAACGAAGCTTCGCATTGAGGATGCTCTCAACGCTACCAAGGCAGCTGTTGAGGAGGGCATCGTAGCAGGCGGCGGCACAGCGCTCGTAAACGTTATCGACGCAGTTGAGGCTGTTGTTGCAACGCTTGACGGCGACGAGAAGACTGGCGCTCAGATTGTTGCAAAGGCTCTCACCGCTCCTATGAAGCAGATTGCGGATAACGCAGGACTTGACGGCTCTGTTATCGTATCTAAGGTTCGTGAGTCGGGCAAGGTTGGCTACGGCTACGACGCATACGCGGAGAAATACTGCGATATGCTCGAGTGCGGTATCGTAGATCCCGCGAAGGTAACGAGATCCGCTCTTCAGAACGCGGCTTCCATCGCTTCCACCGTTCTCACCACCGAGTCGGTAGTGTACGACAAAAAGGAAGATAAGCCTCAGGCACCCGCAGCTCCCGATATGGGCGGAATGTACTGATAGCAGTATAATAGTTTCAATATAAAAACCGCAATAGAGTTATGCTCTTAATGGGAGCATTCACGCTATTGCGGTCTTTTACATTTTATGTGTATTGTTTTTATATTTATTTAGCGAGTTTTTTAATCTTTAGTGCGTATTGTTTTCTTTTATTTTATTCATATGCTCGTGGCGGGCAGAGGTCTTTTCCTCGGGATTGATATCTCCTGCGCGAAGCAGCGCCATTTTAGTAAGCATAGGACCAAAGAGCTCGTATATGAGAACGGCGAAGAGAGTGATATTCGAGATAAGCACTCCGACATCTCCAAGCTCGTGAGCTTTTATTGCCATGCCGAGCGCAACTCCTGCCTGAGGCAGAAGGGTAATTCCAAGATACTTTATTATATTGTCGTTACAGCCGGAGAATTTTGCACTCGCAAATGTACCGCTGTATTTTCCGACAGAACGAGCCAAAATGTAAACTAAACCTACCAAAACTACCATAATATCGCTGAATACTGACAGCTCAAGCTCCGCGCCCGAAAGCACGAAAAAGAGCACAAGAAGCGGCACGGTCCATCTGTCAACACGCTCCATAAGCTCCTCTGAAAAATCGCATATATTGCAGAAAACAGAGCCGAGCATCATACAAACGAGCAGAGAAGAGAAGCCTATATGTACCTCTCCGATATCAAACGAAATCATTGAAAGAGCGATAGTCAGAAAAACGAACGTTATAGAAACGCAAAGTCTGCGTGAGCGCGAGTGGAAGAACCTCTCAGCGAAGGTGAAGAGCAGTCCCATAAGCGCGCCGAGCAGGAGCGAGAGTACAACCTCAAGCAGCGGCTCAATTATAATTGAAATAGGATCTATTCTGCCTGAGCCAAGCGCCTTTGCCACACCGAAAGATATAGCGAAAATCATAAGTCCTACCGCATCGTCAAGAGCTACGACAGGGAGCAGGATATCGGTCAGGGGACCCTTTGCCTTGTATTGCTTGACTACCATAAGCGTTGCCGCGGGGGCTGTTGCCGAAGCTATTGCGCCGAGCACTATCGCCGCCTCTATCGTAAGCTTGTCGGGCATAGCTAAGTGAAGAAGAATAAGGGCAACGTCCACGACAAGCGTGGTTATTACCGCTTGAAATACTCCGACGATTGCCGCCTGACGTCCTATTTTTTTGAGCTGTGAGAGGCGAAACTCGTTTCCTATCGAAAAAGCGATAAATCCGAGCGCCACATCGCATAAAATGCCGTAGCTTTCCACGTCCGCCATCGAGATAAATCCGAGTCCCGGAACACCTAAAGCGCCGAGCGCGTAAGGTCCTACGAGTATGCCGGCGACAAGATAAGCCGTTACGGCAGGAAGCTTCATAAGCTTCGCGACACGCGAGAGCATAAGGCCCGCGAGAAGTGATATTGATATAGATAAGAGTGCCTGCATTTTTTGTGTCCTTGTATGATTATAATTTATTTGTTGGCTTTTCAACAGCTTTATATTGTAGCACCAACACACCGAAAAGTCAAGATGATTTTTAAACAAATTTAAATTTATTTTTACGTTTTATTTTAGCTATAATTTTAAGGTTGCCTTTAGCTATAATTTTAGGCTTGATGACTTTTTAATAATACTTCTTATTTTTGCCTTGACTTTATAGCGCTTGTATGTTAAAATACTACGGAAAAGCAATTTAAAAAGCAATTTTAAAAAACCAAAAAGGAAACACGTTTTTGAATGAAAAACAGCACACGGGTACGGGATAAATCCCCTATACAGCTTTCAGACCATTTTACCTATGCGCGCCTTGTGCGCTTTGTTTTACCGTCTGTCGTTATGATGATATTCATCTCTATATACGGAGCGGTAGACGGTCTTTTCGTATCAAACTTTGTCGGCAAAACCGAGTTTGCGGCAGTTAATTTCATTTTTCCTCTCATAATGATACTCGGAGCCTTCGGCTTTATGATAGGCACGGGCGGTACGGCGATAGTTGCGAAAACCATGGGAGAGGGCGAGCGGCTCCTCGCGAATAAGTATTTTTCGATGCTTATATACGTAACTCTTATAGGCGGCACCGTCATTGCGGCTTTGGGCATAATTTTTGTTCCGGATATAGCGCGTCTTATGGGCGCTGAGGGGGAGATGCTCGAGTGCGCCGTTCTGTATGCCAGGGTGGTACTGACAGGTCTGCCGTTTTTTATGCTCCAGAATACATTTCAGAATTTTTTTATAACGGCAGAGAAGCCTAAAATCGGACTTGCTGTCACGGTGCTGGCAGGTCTTACCAACATCGTAGGCGATGCGCTTTTTGTAGCCGTTTTCAACTGGGGACTTGTCGGCGCGGCGCTTGCTACCGCACTCAGCCAGGCGATAGGCGGCGTGATACCGCTTATTTACTTTGCAAGAAAGAATAGCAGTATTCTCCGCCTTTGCAAAACAAAATTCTACGGCAAGGTGCTTCTCAAAACCTGCACAAACGGCTCCTCGGAGCTTATGAGCAATATTTCCTCATCCCTCGTCACCCTTATTTATAATGCGCAGCTTCTTCGCTTTGCCGGCGAGAATGGCATTGCCGCCTACGGTGTTATTATGTACGTAGGCTTCGTATTTGTAGCTATTTTTATCGGCTTCGTTATAGGAGCCGCCCCGATAGTCAGCTTCCACTACGGCGCGGCAAATACCGACGAGCTGAAGAATCTTTTCAAAAAGAGCACGGTGATGACCTCGGTCGGCGGCGCGTCTATGATGCTTTTCGCTCTCGCGCTCGCTGTTCCGCTATCCTCGCTTTTTGTCGGCTATGACGCGGCTCTCTTTGAAATGACGGTAAAGGGCTTTATAATACACGCCCTTCATTATATTTTTGCCGGATTTAATATCTTTGGCTCGTCATTTTTCACCGCCCTCAACAACGGAGCGGTATCCGCCGTGATATCCTTTCTCAGAACCCTCGTATTCCAATGCGCTTCCGTACTGCTTCTGCCGTTGATATTCGGACTTGACGGTATCTGGTTTGCAGTACTCGTAGCCGAGCTGTTGACCTTTGCTGTAACGATAGCTTTTGTAATTGCCAAACGCAAAAAGTACGGATTTGCATGAGGTTAAAAGCGAATACATTTTGAGCTAACAAGCACGGGTACGCTTGAAGCTAAAAAACGTCAAATGTAGGGAAATAGCGAAAAATGTAAACAATAATTATAAAAAAGCTCACCAATTGTCGTTTTGGTGAGCTTTTCATTTTTTGATACCGTATTTCTTTTTGTCTGTTTTGTTATATTTGTCTTTTTTGAGAGTGGCATAGCTTATGCTTTTTGCGAGCGAGCATCACCTTCACAAAAGATGTGATATAGCCGAAAGCTCTTTGAGCACGGTACACCTTGTGCTTTCGCGCGCCTCGCACAGCGGTAGCCGCAATTCGGGTCCTATAAGTCCAAGGCTCGCCATAGCAAGCTTTATGGGTGCCGGATTGGTTTCGATAAAGAGCGATTTTATAAAGGGCAAAAGCTCAAGCTGTTTTTTGAGAGAGATGTCGCTCTCGCCCGAAAAAAAGGAATTGGTAATTCTCTTCACAGCCCCAGGCACTATATTTGATACTACCGATATAACCCCCTTACCGCCGAGCGCAAGCACGGGATAAATCTGGCTGTCGTTTCCCGCGTACAGGGGGAGCGTGTCGCCAAATGCGGCAAGAGATACGAGTCTGTCCGTCGAATCGCCCGCCTCCTTTAGTCCGACTATATTTTCGTGCTCTGAGAGCCTTGCTAGCAGATTAAGTCCGAGATTTACTCCAGTACGCGATGGAACATTATAGAGAATTATCGGCACGCCTGCCGACTCGGCTATCATCGAGTAATGACGGAAAATGCCTTCCTCTGTTCCTTTATTGTAGTACGGTGTTACAACAAGTGCGCCGTCACAGGCGAGTGATGCGGCAAATTTAGTGTGCTTAACAGCTACCTGCGTATCGTTAGTGCCTGTGCCTAGTATAACCTTGCAGCGCCCGTCGATAACCTTCACGGCGCGCTCGTATAGAGTATAGCGCTCCTTTTCTGACAGTGTTGCCGCCTCTCCTGTCGTTCCGCCGATAATCAGCGCGTCGGTTCCTGCCGAAATTTGCATCTCAACGAGCGCGTCAAACGCCAGAGAGTCTATCTCGCCGTTTAGAAATGGCGTAACGAGAGCGCAGCCCACCCCGGTGAAAACTGGTTTCTTATTTATTTTCATAGCTTTATAAACTCTTTTCGTTATATGTCTTGAAAACTCAGTTGCTTTAGTGTATAATAAATAAGTCGAATATACATTCGGTATATTTATATTTTATGACGCGCGGTGAAATTTGCTAACAGTAGTTTTACCGTATGCGTCGGGTGAGGCAGTATGAACAAAGACGGTATTATACGAAACGAGCGGGTCGCGACAGAGCTTTCACGTCGCGATTTCTATTACGATTTACCAGAGGAGCTTATAGCTCAGACACCCAGCGCCGAGCGCGACGGATGTCGTTTAATGGTGCTAAATCGTGACACGGGTGCTATTGAACATAGAATTTTCAGAGATATAACAGAATATTTGCGCCCGGAGGATATGCTCGTGGTTAACTCGTCAAAGGTAATCCCCGCGCGACTAATCGGCAGAACTGATAAAACCGGCGCAGAGATCGAGCTGCTTCTTTTGCGCATGCAGGACACCGGAGAGTGGGAAACGCTTGTACGCCCCGGAAAAAGAGCAAAGATCGGCTCATCCTTCAGCTTTGGCGACTGCCTGAAGGCATGCGTTACCGATATAGTAGACGGTGGCAACAGAATAGTTAGCTTTGAATACGACAAATCACGCTATGACAGCATATATTCCGTTCTTGACGAAATAGGCAATATGCCGCTTCCGCCTTATATTACAAAAAAGCTTGAAAATAAAAACGACTACCAAACAGTTTATGCCAAGGAGGAGGGCTCGGCAGCCGCGCCTACCGCAGGTCTGCATTTCACCGACTCCCTGATCGAAAAAATCAAAAGCACTGGCGTAGGATACGGTGAGGTTACCCTTCACGTAGGGCTTGGCACGTTCAGACCCGTCAAGGTGGATAAAATAGCCGACCACCAAATGCACGGCGAGCTGTTTCACATAAGCCCTGAGGTGGCTGAGGAGATAAATCGCCGCCGCAGCATAGGCGGCAGAATAATAGCTGTGGGCACGACAGCCTGCCGTGTTCTCGAAAGCGCCTCGACCGACGATGGGAAAGTGCATCCCGCAAGCGGTGAAACCGGAATATTTATCTATCCCGGCTATAAATTTAAAGCCGTCGATGCTCTGATAACCAATTTTCACCTGCCCGAGAGCACCTTGATAATGCTCGTCAGCGCCCTCGCGGGTAAGGATAATGTTATGAATGCTTACAGCGAGGCGGTGAATAGTAAGTATCGCTTCTTTTCCTTCGGTGACGCGATGCTGATTGTATAAATTGTGTGATACTGCGTTAAAGCATCGACTTGTCGCCCTCGACATAGGTAACTATGCCGTCGGGCTTCGCACTTGCTTTGCCTTGTCTCACGCAATTTCTACTAACCAGCATGATTGTCTTGGCTGCACTATGAATTGGGTCGCATGAATTCATAACAAAATCAATCGAAATTGTTCATCGTTCAATTCATCATCAACCTTGTATGCATATATGAGTCTTGAGGTGTAAATAGTAAATTTTGGAGTTAAAATGTTTAATTTTTTATTTTTCTTTAACAGTATAATGATAGGCGTTGGTCTTGCTATGGATGCCTTCTCGGTTTCTCTTGCCAACGGACTTAACGACCCTTGCATGAGGCGAAGGAAAATGTGTCTTACAGCAGGCATTTTTGCCCTTTTTCAGGGAGCTATGCCGCTTATTGGCTGGTTTCTCGTTCATAGTGTAGCGGAGCAGTTCTCGGTTTTCGAGCAGTTCATTCCTTGGATAGCGCTTGCGCTTCTTTCCTTTATCGGTGGCAAAATGCTCTTTGACGGAATTGAGGAGAGTAAAAAATGCACGCAGTCCGGATGCGACGCGTGCACACCCAAGCCTGTGAATTTTTCTTCTCTGATAGTGCAGGGAGTAGCAACCTCGATAGATGCGCTCTCTGTGGGCTTTACAATATCCGAATACGGTGTTGCTGAGGCTGCTGTTTCGGCACTTCTTATCGCGGCTGTCACCTTTGCAATCTGCTTCGGTGGCGTTGTAATAGGCAAAAAATTCGGCACGGCTCTCTCATCCAAATCCGCGATCTTCGGCGGAGCTGTTCTTATCTTTATCGGTGTAGAAATTTTCGTGACCTCACTGTTCTGATAATTTAATTACGATAATTTGTTTTCATAGGTTTTATATAAAGAAAAGGAGTTTTTAAATGTTTAGCTTCATCCCAAACGAGTATTTTCTGCTCGCGTTCGGATTTATCCTGCTCATCAAGGGCGGAGATTGGTTCGTAGACGCCGCATCCGCGATAGCAAAAAGGTTTAAGCTTCCGGAGCTCCTTATCGGAGCAACAGTGGTTTCGATAGGCACGACGCTTCCCGAGGTTATGACCTCAGCAATGGGCGCGGTAAGCGGCTCCGGTGCTATTGCGTACGGAAACGCTATTGGCTCTATTATCTGCAACACTGCATTGATAGCGGCTCTCACTATCGCTATTAAGCCGGCAAAGGTAAATAAAAAAACCTTGATTTTCCCGGTTAGCTTCTTCTTTGGCACTGCTGTGTTCTACGTTCTCAACGCGTATATCGGCGGAACGTTTGCTCTTTGGAGCGGTATAGTTCTTCTCTGTGCGTTCGTCGTGTATATGGCAATAAACGTAATGAATATGAAGACGAGTCCCGAGGACAATTCTATCGAAGCCCCCGAGCTTCAAGAGAGAGCGGCGGAAGAGAGCAACGAGAACTCACCCATTGTCAAGGATATATTTTTCCTTGTTTTAGGAGCGCTCGTTATTGCTGTTGGCGCATATCTTCTCGTTGAGAATGCAACTGCTATCGCACATCAGCTTGGAGTGCCGGAATCCGTTATTGCTTTGACGGTGGTCGCCGTAGGAACGTCGCTTCCCGAGCTTGTTACCGCCATTACCTCGCTCCTTAAAGGGCACGGCGCGCTTTCTCTCGGCAATATCATAGGAGCTAACGTATTTAACCTTGTTTTAGTATCAGGAGTTGCTATTACCATAAACCCATTTGACATTCCTATGAATTCTATGCTCTTTGGTCAGAACGCGTCGCTTATTCTCGATTTGCCCGTTATGCTTTTGGTTATGGGGCTTATGACGATCCCCACGATTTTATCCGGCAAGCTCAGAAGATGGCAGGGAATATCGCTTCTCGCAATATACGCGGCGTTCCTCGTTATGCAGTTCGCTTTCGTAATACCCGTATAACAAAAAAGCAAAGTCTAAATCATAAAATACTAATTATCTAAAAGCAAAAACAGCCAAAATGACAACTAAACCGTTCATTTTGACTGTTTTTGTTTTAATGTTTAAATTGTTGAGTTATGAAGGAGTTGACACAAATAGGAGAAATTACTCCTCTGCGACGTCTTCGCTTGCAGCAAGAAGCGTATGCTGCTTTTTGTCAGTAAAGTACTTAACAAGAGCGCCGATACCCATGATTACAGCAAATACTATAAGATACCAAACGTTCGCCATCTTGTGAGAGAGGATACTTGCCGCAACTATGACGCCAACGCCAACGATGGAAATAGCGGGAAGCACGAATCTCTTTACGGGGTGTAGGTCCTTTTCCTTTATCATCATAATAATGAGAATCGGAACGTACAGGGGATATATCGTTATAATAGGAAGCTCGGACGAATCGAAACCGTAATTGACGGGCTCGCCGGCAACGGCAGAGTCAAATACGAAGATTTCAAGCATAGAGAAGATAAAGTAAACGAACCAGAACGCGCAGGTAAGAAGAGCGAACGCCGCGGAGTTGTGGGGCATATTTGTCTTTTTATCAATCTGCTTGAAGGTGTCGGGCGAGATTCCCTCGTTTCTTGCGGATAGCGAGTAAATGCCGCGTGTACAGCCGACCATAAGACCGTTGAGCGTTCCAAGGCAGGATACTACGACGAGAATGTTAATGACAGCGAGAATCACGGGATGGAGGGTTCCTGCGGCTTTAATCGCCACGAAGGTTCCGTCACCGAGAGTGTTGATGTCCGCAAGACCGAGAACGCCTATATTATAGAAGGCATACGCCGCAACGATAATAAGCGTGCCCAAGCAGAGCGCTATGGGAAGATTTTTTTTGGAATCCTTGATTTCAGAGTTGATTGCGGTTGCAACTATCCAGCCCTCGTATGCGAAGATTGTAGCACAAATCGCAGGGAACAGACCGGGATTTTCCGCACTTGCTTCGTAGGTTGCCGCGAAGTTAGCATCAAGAGTGCCGTTGAAAAGGCCTACAACCGTACCGACTATCGCAACGAAAAGAATGGGTATAAGCTTAACTATGGTTGACGAAACCTGGAACTTGCCTGCAATTTTTGGAGCTATCGTGTTAATGAAGTAAGCCAGAATAAGATAGAACAGAGCCAAAGCGATGCATTCACCGGAGAAAATCTTGCTATCGTTACCGATTGCGGCAACGAGCGTGTATCTTGCCGATACCCACGCAAGAACCGACGTCATAGCGGGGTAGTAAATCATCGACATAAACCAACCAACGTAATAAGCGTAGGTTTTGCCGCAGGTTACCTCCGCGTAGTCAACGACACCGTTAACCTTCTCGTACTTAGTTGCCATAACGCCGAACGTTGTTGCTATAACAACCATTATAAGTCCGGCAATAACCCAAGCGAGTGTGCTGTAAAGAGCGTTTCCGGCCTTGGCAAGAACGGATGGCGCCTTAAAGAAAATACCCGAGCCGATTACGATGCCGACGACCATACAGATGGCCGTAAACAGACCGTATTTTTTTGTAAGTTTTTCCATGATACCTAATACCTCTTTAATTTTAATGTGGATATGCCATAATTTTGGATATTCGCACGTCCAACGTATGTTGGTGACTAACACTATTTTAACACAATTTTCATAAAAATCAACCTTTTTTTGATAAGTTACTGTAATTTTAAATAAAATTGTGCTCAAATGGTGTCAATTTAGATTAAAATGCGACAAAATTTTCAGTAAAACCGCAGAAAATAGCCAAAATTACTATCTTTATTACCAAATTGTTAATTTTTTAATAATATGGTAATAAATTTTTAAAAAAGGTAGATTTTTCTATAAATATATGTTAAAATATTACGGATTGTGATAAGATGCAATCGCTTAGCTTGATATTAAAAATAAAATATAAATTTTAGGAGGAAACTAAAAATGGCAAAGAAGTATTGTTATCTCTTTACCGAAGGAAACGCTAGCATGCGTGAGATTCTCGGCGGTAAGGGTGCAAACCTTGCGGAGATGACCAACATCGGTCTTCCCGTTCCCCAGGGCTTCACCATTTCCACGGAGGCTTGTACTCAGTACTATGAGGACGGCAGACAGATCAACGACAGCATCATGGCAGAGATCATGGAGTACATTGTAAAGATGGAGGAAGTTACCGGCAAGAAGTTCGGTGACCTCGAAAACCCCCTTCTCGT
>JAEIGA010018085.1_pt1 | contig 10736 bp, 9 predicted proteins | sample 9270691 | NCBI WGS metagenome assembly JAEIGA01 (sample SAMN17057246, study PRJNA624740) | gut metagenome | biome: biome; isolation source: fecal sample | host: Bos grunniens | place: China: Xizang | collected 2019 | reverse complement strand
GGATGGTTGCAGTTGAGGGGTGAGTTGGGTATGGATAAGCCTGCTTTTGTTGTGTATATAGGCTTTTATTGGAGGGTCCTTGAGCCTGCAAAGGCAATGTCAAAAGCTTATGCAAGCATTCAGAGGGGTATGGTTTCGGGAAGAAGACTTTTTGCAATCCTTGATGTGGAGAATCCTATTGTTGAGAAGAAGGATGCAGTGGAATTGGATGGGTTCAACGATGGTATTGAGTTCAGGAATGTGAATTTTGCGTATGGTCAGGAACCTGTTCTGAAGAATATCAATCTGGAGATAAAGAAGGGGAAGATGGTGGCAATTGTTGGACCGTCGGGAGGAGGAAAATCTACAATGGCGGATCTGTTGCCAAGATTCTATGATATTGAGGATGGTGAGATTCTTTTGGATGGAAAGAATATAAAGGATTATAAACTGGAGAGCCTTATTTCTGTTATGGGTATTGTTACGCAGGAGGCTATCCTGTTCAATGATACTGTGTTCAACAATATTGCATTTGGTATGGAGAATGTTACTCAGGATGATGTGGAAAGGGCTGCCAGAATTGCCAATGCACACGATTTCATTATGCAGATGGAGAACGGGTATCAGACAAATATTGGAGACAGGGGTGCAAAATTGTCGGGAGGACAGAGACAGAGACTGTCAATTGCCCGTGCGGTGCTGAAGAATCCTCCAGTGCTGATTCTGGATGAGGCCACTTCTGCATTGGATACAGAGAGTGAGAGACTGGTGCAGGATGCCCTTACAAACCTGATGAAGAACAGGACTTCAATAGTTATTGCCCACAGGCTTTCTACAATCAGGAATGCTGATGAGATTATAGTGTTGAAGGAGGGTGAGATTATTGAGAGGGGTACACACGATACCCTTATTGGTGCCGGAGGAATGTATTCCAACTTGTGCCAGTTGCAGAATTACAAATAAGAAATAATTAAAACACACATATTATGGAAAGATTTTTAAATAAAATTTTGGAAGAGAGTTTCAGGAAAAATTGGGATTGTCCTGCTCTTTCTGATTTTAAAGGCGTTACATTGCATTATAGGGATGTTGCAAGGAGAATTGAAAAGCTTCATATAATTTTTGAAACTTGTGATGTAAAGAAGGGTGACAAGATTGCAATATGCTCAAGAAACCAGGCTAACTGGGGAGTTGTGTTCCTTGCCTGTATAACCTATGGTGCTGTACCGGTTCCAATTTTGCATGAGTTCAAGCCAGGAAATGTGCATCATATTGTAAACCACTCTGATTCAAGAGTATTGTTTGTGGGTGATATGGTTTGGGAGAACCTTTCAGAGAGTGAGATGCCGGATCTGGAGGCTATCATCCTTATAAATGATTTCTCTTTGCTATGCTCAAGAAGAGAGCAGATTACCCACGCAAGAGAGCATTTGAACGAAGAGTTTGGCAAGAAATATCCTAAGAGCTTTGGCCCGGCTGATATCAATTACCACCAGGAGGAGAATGGAGATGAGTTGGCTATGATCAACTATACCAGCGGTACTTCAGGTTTCTCAAAAGGTGTTATGATTCCTTATAGGGCGCTTTTGAGCAATGTGTTGTTTGCCCAGGAGGTTGTGCCTATGATCAACAACAAGTCCAATATTGTTTCAATGCTTCCTACTGCGCATATGTACGGAATGATGTTTGAGTTCCTGTTTGAAATGACAGTGGGTGCCCATGTCCATTTTCTTACAAGAATTCCAAGTCCAAGGATCATTATGGAGGCGTTTGCTACAATCCAGCCTGATGTTATAATTTCTGTTCCGCTTATCATTGAGAAAATATATAAGCAGAAACTTCAGCCAATCCTCAACAAGACCAGTATGAAGGTGCTTTTGAAACTTCCATTGATTGACCAGATGTTGCAGGAGAAGATTAAAGGGGAACTGGTGAAGACGTTCGGTGGCAAGTTCTATGAGATCATTGTTGGTGGTGCAGCATTCAACAAGGAGGCAGATGAGTTCTTCAACAAGATAGGTTTCCCTTATACCGTAGGTTATGGTATGACAGAGTGTGCACCAATCATTTCATACGCAGCTTGGGATAAGGCAAAATTGTTCTCTTGCGGTAAGCCTGCTCCTAGAATGGAGGTTAGAATTGATTCTTCGGATCCACAGAATATTCCTGGTGAGATTCAGGTCAAGGGTGCAAATGTGATGTTGGGTTATTACAAAAATGATGAGGCTACGGCTGAGTCATTTACTGAGGACGGATGGATGCGAACCGGAGATATGGGTGTTATTGATGAGGACGGTTACCTGTTCATCAAAGGTAGATGCAAGAGTATGATTCTTGGCCCTTCAGGACAGAACATCTATCCAGAGGAGATAGAGAGTGCAATCAATACTATGCCATATGTGATTGAGTCATTGGTTATTGATGCCGGTGGCAAGTTGGTGGCTCTTGTATATCCGGATATGGAGCTTGCGGGCAAGGACGGTATGGACAAGGCTGCTGTTCTTAAGAAGATGGAGGAGAATATTGCAGCGGTTAATGTTGATATGCCTAATTACTCCAAGATTGCAGGTGTGAGACTTGTTCCTGAGGAGTTTGAGAAGACACCTAAGAAGAGTATCAAACGTTATATGTACCAGCAAAACAGTTAATGATGGATTCCAAGCAATTGCAGTTTGACAAGAGCTATCTTAGGATGGCCGGGATTTGGGCAAAGAATTCCTATTGCGTGCGCAGGCAGGTGGGTGCGCTTATTGTTAAGGACCGCAGTATAATTTCTGATGGATACAACGGTACTCCAAGCGGATTTGAAAATGTGTGTGAGGACGAGGAGGGGTGTACCAAGCCATACGTTCTGCATGCGGAGGCGAATGCCATTACCAAAATGGCCAAGTCCAATAACAGCAGTTTGGGAGCAACATTATATGTTACAGCGGCTCCTTGTATGGAGTGCGCAAAACTTATAATACAGGCGGGTATTGAGAGGGTTGTATACAGGGATGCCTATAGGGTAACTGATGGTATTGACCTTCTGGTGCGTGCCGGTGTTAAAGTTGAACAGATTGAGGCGGCAATGTTGGAAGAAGATTAAAGCAAGATGGACGAGAAAAAAAGGAGAAAATGGATGCTCCTGCTATGGACTTTTTTACTGGTGCTCGTATGCAGTATGTATGTAGGCAGATGCAGTAAGGGACCTCAGGAGTTGGTTGTGGATAATCACAAATGGGACAAGCTGCTCCTTGTATTGGGCCAGATTGAGAAGAATTATGTGGATTCAATAGATTACAAGGAGGTGATGGAGAAGGTGCTCCCTCATCTGATGGAGAACCTGGATCCCCATTCGGTATACCTTCCTCCAGTTGAACTGGAGGCGGCAGAGGAGTCCCTTGAGGGGAATTTCAGTGGTATAGGCATACAGTTCAATGTGCCTGCAGATACTGCTGTTGTGATAAGTGTGATTGGTGGTGGCCCGTCTGAGAAGGCAGGATTGCTGTCGGGAGACAGAATTGTGAAAATTGACGGGAAGATTGTTGCAGGTGTGAAGATTGACCAGGACTCTCTTGTGAAGATGATGAAAGGTCCTATTGGTACCAAGGTTAATCTGGAGATAAAAAGGGATAATCTGGAGGAACTGGTTCCTTTTGAAATCACCAGAGACAGGATTCCGGTTAAAAGTATTGATGTAGCTTTTATGCTTGATGACAGTTTGGGATATGTAAAACTGTCAAAGTTCAGCAAAACCAGCTACAGGGAGTTTATGGAGGCAGTTCTTCCTTTGAGGGAAGCAGGCTTGAAGAGCCTTGTCTTTGATTTGAGGGATAATACCGGAGGTTATCTTGGCGAGGCATTGCTCCTTTCCAAAGAGTTCCTGAAGGCTGGGGAACTTATTGTATATATGGAAGGGAAGAACAGGCCTAAACAGGAGTTCCGTGCCGATGGCAGAGGTTTGTTCCAGGATGTTGGCCTGTATGTCCTTATAAATGAGAATTCGGCATCTTCTTCTGAAATTTTTGCAGGGGCTATTCAGGATAATGACCGTGGAACAATTGTAGGACGGCGTTCGTATGGTAAAGGACTTGTTCAGGAACCGATATATTTTTCAGACAAATCCGGTATCAGACTGACGGTGGCAAGATTCCATACACCTACCGGAAGATGTATCCAGAAACCTTATAGTGAGGATTACCAGTATGATATCATTGAGAGGTACAGGCACGGTGAAATGACTTCTGCTGACAGTATAAAGAGAGTGGATTCATTGAAGTATCTTACTCCAAAAGGTAAAACTGTATATGGTGGAGGAGGTATTATTCCCGATGTCTTTGTACCTATAGATACTGTTGGTGTAACTGATTTTCTTATAGCGTCAAACAAAAAGAGCCTGATTGTGAAGTACAGCAATGTGCTTGCCGACAGATATAGGGAAGAGCTGAGAGATGTAAAGGATTTTGAAGGTTTGACAAAGCTGATTTCAAGGATTGATTTAGAGGGTGGTTTTCTTGAGTTTGCCAAAAAGAATGGAGTTGTTCCAAAGAAAGGGGAGTGGGAAGAGTCCAAAGATGTTATAATTCAGCAGTTATGCGGATTGTTCGGCAGATTTTCCGTTTTGGATGACAATGCATTCTATCCGTATATCCTTAAGGTGGACAATGTTGTGGAGAAAGTAAAAGAATTGGAAAAAGATAAAAATACACTTAAAAACTGAAATTATGGCTAAAATTATTGGAATGGCTGCAGACCATGCAGGCTATGATCTTAAAGAGGCATTGAAACCTCTATTGAATGAGATGGGTTATGAGGTAAAGGATTTTGGTACCCATTCTACTGAGAGTATGGATTATCCGGATGTGGCGCATCCTCTTGCAGAGGCGGTAGAGAAAGGTGAAGTTTGTTGTGGTGTGGCTATGTGTGGATCTGCCAATGGAATAAGTATGTCCTTGAACAAACATCAGGGTGTAAGAGCTGCTATCTGCTGGAATCCTGAGCTTGCATCTTTGGCAAGGCAGCATAATGATGCAAATATCCTTTCATTGCCTGCTCGTTTCATTTCACAGCAGGAGGCTGAGGCTATTGTAAAAGCATACTTTGCTGCAGAGTTTGAGGGTGGCAGACACCAGAGAAGGGTAGAGAAAATTGCTTGTAAATAATTGTTGATGGGAGAGAAGTTTTTAACGGTAGACAAAGATTCCATTCAACTGCTTGGTGGTAATATTGATGATTATCCAGGTGGTGTTGTTTTACCAATTGACAAGCCTTACAGATGGACATCTGCTGATGTGGTACGAAAAGTTAAGTTTGTTGCCCAAAAGCATTTCCACAAGAAAAACATAAAGGTTGGGCATGCCGGTACACTTGATCCATTGGCAACCGGAGTACTTCTGGTGTGTCTGGGTAAGGCCACCAAACAGGCAGAGGCTCTTCAGGCTGAGCAGAAAGAGTATATTGCTTCCATTGAATTGGGGGCAACAACCCCTTGTTTTGACCTGGAGAAGGAGATTGACCAGAGATATCCGTATGAGCATATTACCATGGAGATGGTTGAGGGTATACTTCCAAAGTTCATAGGTGAGCAGGATCAGATACCTCCAGTTTTCTCCGCAAAGCTTATTGACGGAACCAGAGCGTATGAAATGGCCAGGGCCGGTGAGGAGGTAGTGATGAAGCCTGCCAGAATTACCATATATGATCTGGAGATTGTGGAGTTTGAACTGCCAAAGCTTGTGCTTAGGGTTAAATGCAGTAAGGGAACCTATATCCGATCTTTGGCAAGGGATGTGGGAGAGGCTTTGCAGAGCGGAGGCCATCTTACAGGTTTGATCAGAACACAATCCGGCGGATTTTCCGTAGAGAAGTGCCTGAAAATGGAAGATTTGGAGAATGTGATGAAAAAATAAAAGAAAAATGGAGGGAAATGAAACTTTCCCTCATTTTTTTCGTATAATTTGTACTTTTGATTTTTGTAAATACATAACAATTATGAAATTATCACAATTTAATTTTCCCCTTACAATAGAGCAGATTGCCAAATATCCGGCAAAATTCAGAGACGAGTCAAGAATGTTGGTACTGCATAAAGATACTGGGGAGATTGAGCACAAGCAGTTTAAGGATATAATCAATTATATGGATGCTGGTGATACTTTTGTGTTTAATGATACTAAAGTGTTCAAGGCAAGGCTTAACGGTAACAAGGAAAAAACCGGTGCTGAGATTGAGGTTTTCCTTCTTAGGGAGCTGAACAAGGAGCAGCGTCTTTGGGATGTGCTTGTTGATCCGGCAAGAAAGATAAGGATTGGAAACAAACTTTATTTTGGTGAGGATGATTCGCTTGTGGCGGAGGTGATAGACAATACAACTTCAAGAGGCAGAACTTTGAGATTCCTTTATGACGGAAGTTATGAGGAGTTCAGGGATGCTTTACAGGCTGTGGGTGAGCTTCCTGTTCCAAAATGGATCAGAACCAAAGCAGAGGAGATTGACAATGAAAGATTCCATACGATTTTTGCAAAAAATGAGGGAGCGGTAGCAACTCCTGCTGCAGGATTGCATTTCAGCCGTGAGCTTTTCAAGAGAATGGAGATCAGGGACGTGAATTCGGCATTCCTTACTTTGCATATGGGATTGGGCCATTTCAGAAAAGTGGATGTTGAGGACCTTTCAAAGCACAAGATGGATTCTGAGCAGATGATCATTACTGAGGAGACTGCGGATCTTATCAATGCTACCAAGGCTTCAGGAAAGAAAGTGTTTGCAGTTGGCATTACAGTAATCAGGGCGTTGGAGACTCCTGTTACTACCAAGGCGGAAGTGAAGCCGTATGTTGGTTGGACAAACAAGTTTATTTTCCCTCCATATCAGTTTGCTGTAGCTGATGCACTTGTGACAAACTTCCATATGCCACTTTCCACAATGCTGATGTCTGTAGCTGCTTTCGGTGGTTTTGACAATGTGATGAATGCATACAAAGTGGCTCTAAAGGAGGGTTATCAGTTTGGTACTTATGGTGATGCAATGCTTATTATCTAGTTGGTATTCATCGGGAAATATAGGGGCAGCCGGAAGGCTGCCTTTTTTTGTGCGTAAAATTTACGGATAAAAATGAATTTCAGGATGTGTAAGGTGGAATTTTACGCATAGGGGGGTCTTTCGGGAAGAAAGATAGTATTTTGGAGGAAAAAATGGTTGAGGAAATTGTGTTGAGATGTGCTCTGGCCAAAGAGTGCCTGTACAGGCCGGCTGTGGCTAACGGACTAATGGAGGTATATGGCAGTGCGGAGGAGATTTTCAGGAATGTTGGGGAAATGAGGTTGACGGATGAAACTGTTTCTCTTGAGAGGGCATTTTCAGAAAAGATGCTCGAGTGGGCAGCAGAGGAGGTTGAGTGGTGTTCAGGGAAGGGCGTGGAACTCATTTTTAATGGTGAAAGCCGGTACCCGGCGCTCCTGGCGGAGATTTCCAATGCCCCATTTATGCTTTATTATAAGGGGAGGGCAAATCCAAATGCTCAAAGGAGTGTCTCTATGGTTGGAACAAGACTTGCATCAATTTATGGGAAGGAGATGTGCAGCAGGGTTGTAGGGCATATATTGGATTACAGGCCGGTTGTGGTGAGCGGGTTGGCCTATGGTATTGACATTGCATCCCATAAGGCTGCCTTGGAAGCGGGGTTACAGACAATAGCAGTGCTTCCCAACGGGATAGATATGATCTATCCTTCACGTCATAGGGATATAGCTGCGCAAATGGTGCACAACGGTGGTATCCTTACAGAGTTTCCAAGAGGCGAAAAGCCGGTAAAGCTGAATTTTATAAAGCGGAACAGGATAATTGCGGGCATTTCCCAGGGACTGCTGGTTGTGGAGAGCCGTGTAAAGGGCGGATCAATGATTACGGCAGAGTATGCCAGCAATTTCAACAGGGATGTTTTTGCCGTTCCGGGAAGGGTTACGGATACAAATTCATTCGGGTGCAACTATCTGATTGCAAAGAATGTGGCTGCAATATACAACTCTCCAACAGTAATTCCCACGTCACTGGGTTGGGAAAGGAATTATCTTCCCGACAGCAGTTTCCAACCGGAATTATTTTCATCTGAAGTGTCACACAAGGAAAAAATATTGCTATCTTTAAAGTTCAATAAGCCAACTGTAGTGGAGAAGCTGTGTGCAGAGACGGGGTTTGATTGGGAAACGGTTTCTGTGTTGCTCCTTGAATTGGAGATGGAGGGGAAGATAACTGTAAAGAACAATACTGACTACTATTTGAAAAGATGATACAATTTGTAGATACCCACGCACATCTTTATGATGAGGCTTTTGACGGGGATTTTGATGAAACAATTGCCAGGATAAAGGATAACGGAGTTGTAAAGTGCATTTTTCCGGGGATTGATTCAACAACATTTGAGAGACAGACTCAGGCAGCCGCAAGATGCGGGGATTTTGTTGCCCAGGCAATGGGTGTGCATCCTACGTCGGTAGGGGAGAACTGGAGGAAAGAACTGGAATTTGTATTTGATGCTGTAGAAAAGGGCGGTTATGTCGCAATTGGAGAGATAGGGATGGACGGTTACTGGAGCAAGGAATACATTGTAGAGCAGAAAGAGGTTTTCAGGGAGCAGCTGAAACTGGCCTGCATAAAAAAGTTGCCGGTAATAATTCATGCCAGGGAAGCTACAGAGGAGATTTTTGAAGTGCTTGACTCTCTTAAAGGTGATGTGCCAAGTGGTGTTTTCCATGCTTTCAGCGGAAGTTATGAGACATATTCAAGAATAGCTTCATACGGAAACTTCATGGTTGGTATTGGCGGCGTTGTAACATACAAGAATGCAGGAGTTGCAAAAAGTATAGAGAAGATCCCGTTGGAGAAAATCCTGCTGGAAACAGACAGCCCGTACCTTACACCGGTCCCTTTCAGGGGTAAAAGGAATGAGAGCAGTTACCTTGTGCACATAGCCGGAAAAATTGCGGAGATAAAAGGGTGTACATTGGAAGAGGTGGCGGGAGCAACCACTGCAAATGCATATAAAATGTTTGGATTGTAAAGATTATCATAAATTCATTTATCAGTTATGAACAGATCTATTCTGCTTATTTACACAGGTGGTACAATAGGAATGAAACAGGACCCGGATACGCTGGCCCTGAAACCGTTCAACTTTAACCAGATTCTTGAGGAGGTTCCGGAACTCAAAAAGTTCGGATGCAGGATTGATACCCTTTCGTTTGACCCGGTAATAGATTCTTCAGATGTCCAGCCGGAATTCTGGATTAATCTTGCAAACATTATAAAGAGCAAGTATCTGGAATATGACGGCTTTGTGGTGCTTCACGGAACAGATACAATGTCATTTACCGCATCAGCCTTGAGCTTTATGTTTGAAAACCTTGCAAAACCGGTGGTACTTACGGGGAGCCAGCTCCCTATAGGTATGCTCCGTACAGACGGTAAGGAGAACCTCATTTCATCAATTGAGATAGCTTCTGCTGCAGACAGCGAAGGTAACCCTATGGTGCCTGAGGTGTGTATCTACTTTGAGAGCCAGCTCTACAGAGGCAACAGGACCACAAAATACAATGCAGAAAACTTCAGGGCGTTCCGTTCTGCCAACCATCCTGTGCTGGCAGATGTGGGAATACACATAAAATACAACCCCGCGCTTATCCGATATCCGCAAAATCCGGAAAAGGAGCTGAAAGTATGCGGGGAGTTGTGTACAGATGTGGCTGTGCTGAAGATTTTCCCGGGCATTACTCCTGCAGTAGTGGATGCCATACTCAATATGGAGGGGCTGAAGGGTGTTGTACTGGAGACTTTCGGATCCGGTAATGCCCCAACGGCAGACTGGTTTGTAAACAGGATAAAGGATGCCGTTCATAGAGGCATAATTGTGCTTAATGTAAGCCAGTGCCACGCAGGAAAGGTGGATATGGATGCGTATGCAACGGGTGTAGCCCTTAAGAAAGAGGGAGTTATAAGCGGTTTTGACAGCACCACAGAGGCAGCTTTAACAAAAATGTTTTTTGTGCTTGGACAAACAAACTGCAAAGAAGAGATTAAAAAGCTGTTGGAGAGTAACTTAAGAGGAGAAATAACAATTTAAATGCATTTTTGTTGCGTGATTTTGGAAAATTTTACCTAAATTGCGCGGAAATTTATAGTGGAAACACAAAACTATAACTATTTAAATACATTGTTTAATTAAAAATTTCAAAAAAAATTATGAAAAAATTTTTCATGTTTTTGGCAGTTATCGGCTTCGTAGCTCTAGCTGCTAATGATGTAGTTGCTCAGACAAACGATGCAGCAGCTCAGGAGCTTCTAGCAGGTGCTGCTTCAGAGGCACCAGTTTACCAGCAGATCAAAGCTAAATTCATTGATGGTGGTGTAGGCTTTATGGCTGCTATCCTTCTATGTCTTATCCTAGGTCTTGCAGTTGCAATTGAGAGAATCATTTACCTTTCACTTTCAACTACAAACACAGCTAAACTTGTTGCTAAAGTTGAGGATGCTCTTGCTAACGGTGGCGTTGAGGCTGCTCTAGAGGTTTGCCGCAACACTCGTGGTCCAGTAGCTTCTATCTTCTACCAGGGTCTTAGCAGAATGGATCAGGGTCTAGAGGCTGTTGAGAAATCAGTAGTATCTTACGGTGGTGTTCAGGCTGCTCAGCTTGAGACTGGTCTTACTTGGTTGTCATTGTTCATCGCAATGTCTCCAAACCTTGGTTTCTTGGGTACAGTTATCGGTATGATCGGTGCATT
>JAEIGA010018084.1_pt1 | contig 10736 bp, 10 predicted proteins | sample 9270691 | NCBI WGS metagenome assembly JAEIGA01 (sample SAMN17057246, study PRJNA624740) | gut metagenome | biome: biome; isolation source: fecal sample | host: Bos grunniens | place: China: Xizang | collected 2019 | reverse complement strand
TTCGCTTGTAGCGGAAGATACATTGATCCATTCGCTCGTGCTAATTCTATATTCCTGCCACACAGCGTCGTCCGGCGTTTCATCCAAAGCCCAAGTGAAAGTGTAAGAGCCTGTCTTAGGCGCTGTTCCGCTCTCAGGCTGGGTAGTAAAATGGAATGCTTCCTCGCCAGTCCACGTTACTGTGACTTCATCGCTGTAAATCGTTTTCGTTCCTTTCTTTGCCATGATCCTATATTTACTTACATTATCGTTATAGGTTACTGTCTTTGAAGTAACATCTGTGACGGAAGTGTTATTAACCCATTCGCTCGTGCTAATCCTGTATTCCTGCCATACTGCATCATCCGGCATCTCATCCAAAGCCCAAGTGAAAGTGTAAGAGCCTGTCTTAGGCGCTGTTCCGCTCTCAGGCTGGGTAGTAAAATGGAACGCTTCCTCGCCAGTCCACGTTACTGTGACTTCATCGCTGTAAATCGTTTTCGTTCCTTTCTTTGCCATGATCCTATATTTACTTACATTATCGTTATAGGTTACTGTCTTTGAAGTAACATCTGTGACGGAAGTGATATTAACCCATTCGCTCGTGCTAATCCTGTATTCCTGCCATACTGCATCATCCGGCATCTCATCCAAAGCCCAAGTGAAAGTATACGAGCCTGTCTTAGGTGCCGTTCCGCTCTGTGGCTGTGTAGTAAAACGGAATGCTTCTTCACCTGTCCACGTTACAGTAATCTCATTGCTGTAATAAAAGGTGTTAATACTCGTTTGAGCCTTCAATCTGTATTTACTAATATTTTCATTGTAAGTTACAGTATAAGATGTAATGCCATAAACTGAAGTTTCATTAACCCATTCGCTTGTACTAGTTCTGTATTTTTGTAGCACAACATCCACATGTGTTCCACTAACTTCCCATGTGAATGTATATGAGCCTGTCTTTGGTGCCGTTCCACTTTGAGGCTGGGTTGTGAATTCAAATTCTGCCGCATACGCCACCTGTCCCAATGGCAAAAATCCTACCACCATTACGATTGCAAGAATAAAACAGATTATTCTACTTTGTATTTTCATTTAGACCTCCCTATATCTTTCATTATTTTCTTTACTTCTTTGACAATATCTACTGAAACTTCTGAGATTACTTGGCTTATCGCTAGTCGATCAGCCTCTATAATCGAGGTAATCTTCTTATCAAGATCCGTCTTTCTTATCAAAGGTGGCCCAATCGCACTAAGTCGTATCATCACCTTTTTTGTCTTCGCCAACGTATCCGCAGATCAATTAAGATATACCCTTCGCTATTTGCCGCAACTTTTATCTCCTGTGTTTCTGCAAATAATGCAGGAGCATTAAGTATGCCTTTACCATTGATGCCCTTAACTGTTTCCTGGCAAGCATTTTCTTTTACATAAGGGTTAAAAATCGTTTTAGGTTTGCTTACCACAACGGTCGCTTTATTATTTCCCATATTTTTCTCCTTACGCCTTATTTCCCAATCTGTCGCTATCGCTTACCACCAATCCCAAGGACTTGGCATTCATGGCCAGATCCATTCGGCTTTCAAAGCCGGTCTTTTCCATAATGTTCTGCAGGTGGCGCTTGACCGTGTTGGTGGAGATGTTAAGTTTGTCAGCTATCTCTTCACTGGTCATGTTGGATGTGAGTTCTCTTAATATCTCAAGCTCTCTGTCCGTCAAATCAGCCCTTGTTATATTGCCAAATGTTACCTTGGGGGGCTCCGATGGATACACGGACTCGCCACTTAATGTGCGTTCCATTATCTCTAGAAGACCGTGCTCATCGTATTCCTTGTACCAAAAGCTCTCAATTCCGGCATCTTTTGCCTTTTGTTCCCAGGTTGTCTCGGAAGTTGATGTGGTTAATACAATCTTTATCTCGGAGTGTTTTTGCTTGATCTGTGATGCGGCAGTCAGACCGTCAATCCCTTCCTGCATCATGACATCCATAATAAGAAGATCGACATCGTGATCCTCAACATATTCTGTAGCCGCCTGAGCAGTTCTTAATCCCGCGACAAGCTCATAATCGGAACTTGCGCGTACATACATCTCAAAGAATCCTCTCGAGATGTTCTGATCATCAACAACTACAACTTTGATCTTGGATCTATTCATGCGACATCACCGCCTTGCAGTTCGTGTCGCAATGCTGAAAAAGGGCAGACTTACAGCGTAAGTAAGTAAGTAAGTAAGTAAGTAAGTAAGGCATTTTCACTTTAACCGACATACTTGTCAACCCCTTCTCATGACCATTAATACATGAATTATATTATTAAAAGAAAACTTGATTGACTATCACCCATTTGTACCATTTTTTTGAGATATTTTCTCAAAGTTCTTCATCGTTTTTCCGCAAACGTCTTCACTTAAATGCAGCAAATATCTTCATTTGCTATTGTCCGTTCACAAAAAATAGTCCATAATATATGACATAAAGACAAAAAGAGAGCAGGAACGATGGAATACTTAAAACGCATTTGTGACAATGAATTACAGGATAAACTGGATGCATTTGGTGCTGTTCATATAACAGGACCCAAATGGTGCGGCAAAACTACAACTGCCAAGCAGTTTGCAAAAAGCTTCATCGAGATGCAAGACCCTGATATGAGGGATGCTTATATTCACACTGCTCAGATCAAGCCTTCTAATCTTCTCGTCGGTAATAATCCACGACTGATCGACGAATGGCAGATCGCTCCTAATTTATGGGATGCCGTGCGTGTTTCAGTAGATAAACGAAATGAGGCCGGTCTTTATATTCTTACAGGTTCAAACTCAATAGATAAAAGCTTGATTATGCATAGCGGTACCGGAAGGATCGATACTCTGCAGATGTATCCAATGAGTCTTTATGAATCAGGCGAATCTAACGGGACAATCTCATTGTCTTCTTTATTCGAAGAGAAAGCTCTCCCGACCGGTGAGTGTGTTTCCAATCTCTCGATCGATAATCTGGTCTTTGCCGCATGTCGCGGCGGTTGGCCGTCCTCCCTAAACAAAAAGACGGATAAAGCAAAACTGATGGTCGCCGGAAGTTACTTTGACAGTCTTTGCAGGAGTGATATTAACGATGTCGATAATATTAAACGAGATGAACAGGGAACCCGTTTATTATTGAGATCTTATGCCAGAAACATCTCCACACTTGCATCTAACAGAACAATCCTTAAGGATATAAATGCAAACTATCCATTAGGTGAGACATCTTTCTACGATTATCTGAAAGCCTTACAGAAGCTTTATGTGATACGGGATGTAGAGGCATGGTGCCCGTCAATAAGGTCAAAAACAGCTATCCAGTCTTCCAATAAGAAAGAATTCACTGATCCTTCGATCGCTGTCGCTGCTCTCGGAGTGAATCCCACTTACTTCAACACAGACCTTAAGGCATTCGGGTTCATTTTTGAGACCCTTTGTATACGAGATCTGCGAGTATATTCTTCTGCCATGGGAGGAAATGTTTCTTATTATCATGACCGATACGGTCTTGAAGCAGATGCCGTCCTTCACTTAAGAGACGGTCGATATGCATTAATAGAGATCAAGCTGGGAAGCAACGAAATCGAAATGGGAGCATCACACCTTAACAAGATCGAAAAACTGATTATGGAATATAACACAAAAGAGGATCAAGTCCCATTAAGACTCCCCGATCTCAAGATAGTCCTTACCGGTACACCTTTCGGATATAAACGTGAAGACGGGGTTTTTGTAATTCCTATCGGATGCCTGAAAGATTGAGAACTCTGTTTTCCGACTTAAACCTTGAGCGTCAGCTTAAACTCCGGCGTATATTCAACTGTCATGACTCCGCCTATTGCTTCGACATTCCTTCGGAGCGATAACAATCCGCCGCTTTCGCTTATCGCGTTCTTTGGCGGCTTGCCGTTATTGGTTACAGTAATGACTGATTTATCCTCATCTTCGGTAATATCCACGATCACTTTATTACCCTCAGCATGCTTGACTGTATTGGCAGCACACTCGGTTATGGCCTGCGAGAGAAGATCTCGGACTATCGCTTTTTTCGTGTCAGTTCCGTTTATCACGACTTTGACACCAATGCTATCTGCCATATGGCAAGCCTGATTGAGCGCATCCTCTTCTCCAAGATATGCTTCTTTCGATTCGCCTAACAGGAATTGATTCATCTGCTTTGTTGCCGCATAAACGACTTGGGAATCTACCGCATCCCTGTGATTAATATAGTGTCGTCCCATGAGGAGCACCTGACCTAACTGGTTATGCACAGCAGCCCTTGCAGCCGCTTCTTCCTGTGCGACAAACATATCACCTGACAGTTCGGATACAGCCTTCATTCTTCGGCGGATATCCTGTAGATGTTCGTTTTTGGCTTCCAGCTCGTCAATTATCTTATATCTGTCAGTCACGTCCGTTGCGGTAATTTGATCAAAAAGGATACCGTCAATATCAAGTTTATCCTTCTCGAATTGCCAGACAGATTCATTTACATGCATCAGATATTTGCCGCCCTGTTCTTTACCTTTTTGGGATACTGTATTCCAGAAACGCCCGGTATCATTCAGCATATCACTCGTGATCACCTTGCAAAGTTCATTCATCTTAAGGTTTGAAAGGCGAACCATCCCGTCATGATTACCGATAACAATGCCTTCGGGCAGGATATCTAGCGCTTCTTTTATACTGTCTGATGTCAGGTTCGACTTCCTATATACCGCACTGTCCCTGATGCATATGAGCAGAAGCACTCCGGAAACCAGTTCAACACCGACATAGAATAAATAAGGCAACGAAAAAAGCATTTCTTCAAACGGTAAAAATATATGAAGCTCTTTTATCTTCGTATAACTGCTGCAATCGTTCAGCACAATAAACACAAACAAAGTTATAACAAGATTTGTTACTGCAAACGCTATTGTCCGCTTATTTCGGCTGTCAAATACCGCACGCAACAGTACAGATATCGAACCGACAAGCATGATCAGTGACACGATCCCCAAAAGATACCAAATACCCGTATCTACGATAGAATAGAGTTCCGTCACAAAAGATCACCATCCTTTGCACGTGTTCTGACCGTAAAGAACAATAATCCGTCACTTTCTGTGCATCTTACAGGCAGTTTAGTCTCGGGAAGACCAATCATATTTTCCGCTTCCATAGCCATGCGCACTCCGTCAGGCATTATGGATATAGTCATTTTCTTAAGAACAGGAAGATATGTCTCGATCACTGTTTCAAAAGTATCATAAAGATCGTGTATATCGGATAACGGCAACTGCGAATACTCTTCTCCGATCGCCACCGCATCTATATCACAACACTTAAGAAATCTCGCAGATTCTGATAATGCCAGGAAAAGCTCTCTGTTTTCAATTGGTAAAGTATCTTCCGTCTGAAGAAGCAGATTTGTCTTTCGCTTTGAGTAAGCATTAAGGACACAGATAATCCCTAAGTCTGCCGCAAAAGTTTCGTTGTCAGGATCTGTATTATCAAGCAATGTCTCTATTCGCTTTTGCTTCGGAGCTATGGCATCTGCGATTCTTGCATAAACCATATCCTGCGCATCAAGCCTGGCTTTCTGCTCCTTAAGCTTATTTTCTACGTTTATAAGCTCATTCTCTTCGCTTAAGAGAGCATTTGCCTCGTTAAGATGACGCTGCTCTTCGTGAAGTTCATGTTCGTTCTCGATCCAGAAGACATATCCGGCACGGATTCTCGTGCACGAGAGCCTTGTATCTTCATCAAGATATACCGGTTCATGAACAGCTGAAACGAGTGTTTCCTTTCGAACATTTATCGAAGAAGTACTCTTAACAACGATTTGACAATCAAAATCTGATATAAAGATCGGTGTCTTCAGGTTATTTATAAACACTGTATAGTTCTCGTTATAAGGGATAAGCCTGTTTCTTATACAGCACTCGAAAATAAGTATCATGGAAAAGCAGTCGATCTCGGTACTGCCGTACATCTTGGCCAGATTAAAGCGGTCAAAGATCAATGTACAGACCAGACTCGCACCGGTCCAGATCGCCATACTGAAAAACAGGGATAAAACAGCGCTTTTACGCCTTTTTGCAACCGCCTTTATCATCAATATAAATCCAGCTACCAGCATCAGAATCGTCCAACCGTAGATCACATAGAAAAATAGTCCCCAAGAATATGTTCCGGACACCAGATTGAATTCTGTAAGTTCAATCTTCGGAACATATACAAGGTAATGAAGATCGTTGGTAAGTGATATTAAGGATATGACTCCGGATATTAACAGCGTAATACGACTTATAAACTTGCCGGCTTTATTTTCCCCTAATGCTATATCAGTTGCTACCGACAAAAGAAAAGCGGGGATCATTATCTTGGGAACATAATAAGCATAGCCAGCATATCTGGCAGGTATAATAGCGTTAACGACAATACGATATCTGAATAATCGTATAAGATAGTATAAAAGTATGAAGAGTCCTGCCGCATAGATACTTGAACGCATCCTTGTAGGCAGCAATCTAGCTTTCACCGTATGCATCCAGAAAAGGATCAGACCTAAAAGGATTGCCGCATTCGCACAATACATCAGGGTATTGAACAGGTCGATCTTTGTCCTTTGAAGGAGGCTGAAGATACCCGCAAGCAGAAAGACACCGACATATATGCAAGTTATCTTGTGCTGTCTGATGAGATTCACGGGTTATATGCTCCTTTGAAATGATCTGTATATATAATTCCTGATATTATTGTCTTTGAATATGCCTTCTGAGGTTCAGCTCAGTCGAAACAGTCCCTTGTTCTTCCGGCGGGATAACACAGGTAATCTCTGCGTAACCGTTATTTACCCAGAAATTCAGACCTGTGTAGTTCTTGGTAGAAACAAGGAGCTCTGACGTATTATAGTCTTTGTAGATCTCATCCAATGCGCAGATTGCCTGTGTACCACACCTCTGTCGTCTGGAGCTTTCAGCCACATTAAATCCAAGAATAAAGAACAATTCTCTTTCTGTATCTTCAACTATCCATGCGTAGCCAACAGCCTCTTCCTTATATATAAATGCAAAGCATTTCACAGGAAAATTCTTGGGCAAGTCAGGTATTGTCTCATATACATCCGCAAACGCAGACAGTGCCGGTCTGCCCTCGACCTTCATTAAATAATCTGAAGACTCTTTGCAGATGCTTTCAAGCGTATCTCTGTATTTTTCTATATCAGTTGTAAGATAAAAATCACTCATTAGTTTAATCTCTCTTAGACTCATTTCCTGCTGAGTATCCCAACTAAGAGTATCCTCTTGGATATGTAAATTATATCATGCAACTTTTACTATACGAGAATTTTATAACCTTTTATTATCTCAGACAGATAGTTCCATTAATCGTACCTTTATCTACCTGTTCCATTTATGGGACACCTTGAAAAACAAGGCTTGCAAACCGTTTTCTACCCTCATATAATCTAACCGTACATAATCGAACATAAGTTCTTATAACTTACCGGAGAAAGCGAGGTGAGAGAAATGATAAAGACAATAGGACATATAAAAAGAGAAACAGCAGTTATGATCCTGCTGTCTTTATTGAAAGCTCCCATCCTGCCCGATCTGATCCAACCCAGCGGCCCGGGATAGTTCCTGGAAGCTACAAGGATCCACTACAACATAAACAGTTTTTTCGCAAAAGCGGTCGTGCTTGTGCGTTGGTATAAGTCGGCCTATTTACGGAAAACACCAAAACTGCAATGAAGGAAAACTATACCAAACTTGCGGTCAGGTTTTTGCGGCTTGACCCAGACTCTACCGCCCCACGAAGTGGATCTTTGTATTAGCAAGCAACGTATTTTCGGGAACACGAAAATACAAAGCTTGTCAGGGAGCGACCCCTGAGACCCCGAGGAACGCAAGATGCGTTCAATCAAATTTCATCCCAAGGAGGAAATCTAATGATGAGAATCAAGCCAAACAGGAAACGCACCATCGAGTTCAAAGTGATGCTGAGTCCCGAGGAAGCAGAACTCTTGAAGAAGAAATCTGAAGAGTCAGGTCTGTCTCGATCAGAAGTTTTAAGGAGCTTGTTAATCGGCAGGAGCATCACCGGATACCGGGAAGAATCCACTACCCCATCACACTTTGGTCAGACTATAAGAAAGGACGGTAACTAAAATGGCAGTAACTTCCATATGGGCAGTTAAGAATCGTATGGACACCGTTCTCAACTATATCGAGAATCCGGAGAAGACGACACAAAGGCCGGAAGAAGCTCCCGATGCTAATGCAGCCATGAAACATATCCGTGACGTTCTCGGATATGCCTGCAATGAAGACAAGACCGACAAGATGATGTATGTCACAGGTGTTAATTGTGATCCCGATACAGCTCTTGAAGAATTCATAGAGGTAAAGCAGCGCTGGCACAAGGAAGGCGGACGACTTGCCTATCATGGTTATCAGTCTTTCCTTGAAGGTCCCGGAGAGATCACAGCTGAAGAAGCTCACGAGATCGGAGTTGAACTTGCTAAAGAGTTGTGGGGCGACAGATTCCAAGTGGTAGTTGCTACTCACCTTAATACCGGTCATTACCACAATCACTTTGTGCTGAATTCCGTATCATTTGCCGACGGATATAAGTATGTGCGATTCAATTCTGATTACCGCCACATGCAGGAAGTCAGTGACGACTTATGCCGTCAACGCGGTCTGAACGTTATCATGAACCCGTCCACAACAAAGGGCAAAACGTATGATGAATGGAAAGCCGAACGCGAAGGAAAGTATACGGTACGAGGCACGATCCGTGAAGATATCGATTATGCGATCCGACTCTCCAGTTCATGGAACGATTTCGCCGAGATGATGCTCGAACTTGGATACGAGTTTAAGTTCTTCGGGAAGAATCATGAGCCGTTAAAATATCCGGGATTAAAACCGCCTGATGCAAAAGGTTATTTCAGATTCAGGAATCTCGGCCCTGATTATGATACTGATGCCATTTACAGAAGGATTATCAAGAACACATTAACTCCGGGCATTCAGCTTCATCCTCAAAACAAGATCGATATCAAGGAGTGGGATCCGCCAGCGCAGAAATTAGCACCCAAACCTCATTTGTTCAGATGGTACTGTTTCAAACTATATACGTTTGTCAGCAGTCCGCGAAAACGGAAAGAACACATCTCTATGTATATCCGCGAAGATATCCGTAAGTTAGATCACTATATCGAGATGTTGGATTTCATCTGCAAACACGAGGTGTACGACAAGCGGCCAATATCCGAAGTAAAAGCCGGGTATAACAGGCAGCTCGAAGCTTTGCAGGAAAAGAAGAACGAACGATATTCATGGCTGAGATATCACGAGAAAAACGGGCATCAATCATTCGTCACCAGCCTCAAACGTGAAATAAAAGAAATCTCGCAAGAGATGGCAGATATCCAGCACGAACTCAAAATATGTGATGACTGCTACATATCTACCGACGAGGTGTTGGAACATGCCGAAAGACTTCAACAACAGCTTCAGTCACAACAAAAACAAAGAAGCCGTGGCGGTCGAGCAAGATAAAACAAGGAGTTAATGAAAATATGAATAAGGAATTTAAACCTCTCAAAGTCGACAATGTCAGCAACCTGGCTAACAAGGAATTTGAGACCATTGATCCTCTGATCGATCACTTCCTTCCAGGTAAAGGTTTGTATCTTCTTTGTGGCAGTGCGAAAGTCGGAAAGTCATGGATGGCTCTTCAGATTGCTTTGTGTATCAGTTCCGGTATGAATCTCTGGAATTACGACACCAAGAAAAAAGAAGTGTTATATCTCTGCCTTGAAGATGGTGAAAAACGATTGCAAGACCGTTTGTTCAGTATTGCCAGTGATTGGCCTCAGGGGTTCATGTATACCACTAATGCGGATCCTATCGGTAACGGTCTGGAAGAACAACTTGAGGATGCATTGAAAGAACATCCCGGAATCGGGCTATTCATCATAGACACTCTCGCAGCTGTGCGTTGTGAACAGGACAAGACAGATGTTAATACCAAGAATCCTTATCAGGGGGATTACAACACTATCGTTCCCCTGCACAAGTTCTGTGAAGAACACAACGTCACTATCTTGCTCATTCATCACACACGCAAGATGAGATCTGTTGATCCGTTTGATGATATCTTAGGCACGAATGGTCTGTTCGGAGCATCTGACGGAGCGTTCATTTTTCGTAGAGAATCAGCCGATACGGATGTGAAACTTCACATCCGCAGTCGTGATATGGAAGAGCGCATCCTTACGATCAGGTTTAACAGCACACTCAGTCACTGGGAGCTTGTCAAAGAGAATACACCTGTCGAAGATGCTTTCCAGACGGATGAGGATCTTAAGAAAGCTCTTGATTACTTAAAGGAACACGGTTCTTTTGACGGTACTGCAACAGAGTTCTGCAATCGTATAAAAGCCAGCAAAAAGCCTCAGTCGATCAGCGGGAAGATATGGAACAGACGTAATGATCTTGCAAAGCTCGGATTCAGTTTTATGAGAGATCACAAACGTGACGGAACATACTTCACCTTTGCCAGGATCGATCAGAACCAATCGGAAACAACAGGAAAAACTGAGCCTGGGTGTTATCCGTTCGATATTGTATTTCAGGATAGTGCAGGTGTTTATCACTTGTACGGTGGCAATAAAGCCGTCACATCATCACAGTCGTCACAAACAGCATAAATAACAGGAGGAATAAATAATAT
>JAEIGA010018083.1_pt1 | contig 10736 bp, 6 predicted proteins | sample 9270691 | NCBI WGS metagenome assembly JAEIGA01 (sample SAMN17057246, study PRJNA624740) | gut metagenome | biome: biome; isolation source: fecal sample | host: Bos grunniens | place: China: Xizang | collected 2019 | reverse complement strand
GCACTAAACAATCCCACGCCACACCACAACAACCAACTTTGTGGAAGATAGGTCGCAAATGCTACAAGTGTCGCCACACTTACGCAGTGCAGAGCTATGCTTATGTAGAGCGAAGTGGCAATCGAGAAACGCGAAGGTATGGAGTGCAATCCGCGTTTGCGGTCGAACTCTGCATCTTGCAGGGCGTAGATGATGTCGAAGCCTCCGCACCAGGTGAGCACCAACAACGAGAGTAGACAAGGTGCAAATGTTAGTGTACCCGTGACAGCAATGTAGGCTCCTGCCGGAGCAATACCGAGCGAAAGACCCAATACGAGGTGGGCTAACGAGGTGAAGCGCTTGCAGTAGCTATAAAACATAATTACAGCCAATGCCACAGGCGAGAGAATAGCCGTAAGGGTGTTGATAGTGCAGGCCGTTGCGATGAAAAGCAGCGCATTTACGACCACAAAAATCATCGCATTGCGTGGCGAAATAGCTCCCGAAGGAATCTCTCGGTTTGCTGTGCGAGGGTTCTCGGCATCTATTTTACGGTCAGCCCAGCGATTGAAGCCCATAGCCACATTGCGGGCAAAGACCATACACAAAACCACCTGTATCAAAAGCCACCACGACAACTCAGCATCAGTACTCCACAATGCGTACGCAAACGACATCAACGCAAAGGGCATTGCAAAGATTGTGTGCGAAAACTTTACGAGGCTTAAGTATTTGGAGATAGTAGTAAAAAACATTCTATTACAATATTGCTTCTATATCTGCGCTATATTGGCGCCACATATCATCAGACTTATAGAGTTCCAGCGCCTCGCTCGGAACATAGAATTTTCGATTTGTGGCATTCAGTTCGAAAACGCCCTCGCCATCAAGCGTAGGAGGAGTCAATGCTCTACATGTTACGCTTTTAAGTACCGCACAGTTCCAAAATGCTTGTTCATCAATCTCCTCTACCCCACTGCCGAGCGATACACTAGTTAGTGCCGAGCAGTTACGAAAAGCATCTGTATTGATATTTGTCAGCGTATTGTCAGCTTCAAGACTCTTTATTGTCGTGCAATTCATAAAGGTATATTGTGCCACCTCCTCTACCGCCGAGAGCGATAAATTGGTCACCTTTTTGCCATCGAGATATAACACCTGTGCAATTGTTAAAGGGTTCGAAACTTCATCTTCGAACTCTATTGCACACCACGCAGAGATACTCTTAATATCAACCTTCTCGATACCATCACAGCCATAAAACGCCTTCTTACCGACCGTTTGCAACGAAGCTGGTATATTCACACTCGTAAGGTAAGAATTATTGTAGAAGGCATAGTCGCTGATATGCTGAATTGCAGGCAGGATATTCATATTCCTAACCCTCTCTCCATCTATCATAAACGATTGGGTATAGTAGAGCGGATTAGAGGTCGGACTCTCGAAAGAGATACGGCACCAATTATAGATAGATGGTATATGCATATATAGCAAGTTTATACAGCCATCAAAAGCCATCTCTTCGCAACGCGTTAAGCCCTCGCCAAATGTAAGACACTCCATATTCTTACAGTCGTAAAAGGCTCTCTTGCCGATTTTCGCTACCGAGTTTGGCAACGAGAGGTTGAAGATGTTGGTACAACCACGAAAGGCCTCATCGCCAATAGTTGTTACTTTTTCGGCAAAGCGTATAACATTTACCCCCTCCTCTGCATATATAACATCACTTATAGGCGCATCAAAGGCGCTCATATCGAGCGACACCAGCTCTCTACCGTCAGTCGTAACAAACCAAATCTCGTTATTATCAGGTGTTCCAAGCGAAGGAATAGTAGTGTCAGGCATACCGCCATATTCATATTCCAAGCAACTCGCAAATGCAAGTGCCAATACAGCACATAAAACTTTTGATATCTTCATAATCTATTCCGTTGCTATTCCAAAGAGTGTTGCCGATGAGCAGTCGGTAATCTTAACATTGATATAATCGCCTGCACCATATCCCTCTACGCGGTCGAATACGACCATTTTATTCTGCGAGGTGCGACCGCAGAGTTGCTCGGCGCTACGCTTTGAGCGGCCTTCAATCAACACCTCGAATGTCTTGCCTATATCCTTGCGGTTGCCTTCGAGCGAGAGGGTATTTTGCAAAGCAATAACCTCATTCAAGCGACGAGTCTTCTCCTCCTCGGGAACATCGTCCTCGAAGTGGCGTGCCGAGAAGGTGTCGGGGCGTACCGAATATTTAAACATAAAGGCCGAAGCGTAACCCACCTCGCGCATAAGCGACAATGTAGCCTCGTGGTCCTCCAATGTTTCGCCACAGAAACCCGAAATCAAATCGGTTGTAATAGCACACTCCGGCATCGCCTTGCGGATAGCCGCCATACGCTCCAAGTACCACTCGCGGGTATATTTGCGGTTCATCTTCTCGAGCTGAGCATTCGAGCCCGACTGAGCCGGTAGATGCACCGCCTTGCATATATTGTGATACGATGCCATTGTCGAAATCAGCTCATCGCTCAAATCCTTTGGGTGCGAAGTTGCGTAGCGCACACGAAGGAGTGGCGAAATCTCGGCAACCTTTGCCAAGAGTTTCGGGAAATTCACATCGCCATCGGCATAAGAATTGACATTCTGACCAAGCAAGGTCACCTCGCGATAGCCATTCTCAAAGAGGGTGCGAGCCTCGCTGACGATTGTTTCGTGGCTGCGGCTACGCTCACGACCACGAGTGTAAGGCACCACACAATATGCGCAGAAGTTGTTGCAACCACGCATAATAGAGATAAAACCACTCACACCATTCTTGTCGAGGCGTACAGGTGCGATGTCTGCGTATGTTTCCTCGGTGGAGAGCAGCGTGTTTATACCCTTACCACCACTCTCGGCCTCGCGACAAAGTTTTGGCAAATCGCGATAGGTGTCGGGGCCCGCCACGATGTCTACGCCTGTACCACTCGCAAGCAGCTCCTCCTTCAATCGCTCCGCCATACAGCCAATAACACCCACCAATAGGCTCGGCTTCTTACGACGCAGACGACGCATCTCGCTGAGTCGTCCCCAAATTCGCTGTTCTGCATTGTCACGCACCGAGCAGGTATTTATCAATATGATATCCGCCTCCTCGATTTTCTCGGTATAGAAATATCCCTCCTTCTGCATAATCGAAACCACAATCTCGCTGTCGCCAAAGTTCATCTGGCAACCATAGGTTTCGATAAATATCTTTTTGCCTTCGCCCTGCAATGGTCGCAAATCTGTATAACTCATATTTCTCAACTCTCAACTCTTCTACATATTTTCCAACTCGTGTTTATCTGGCATTGGTTTGAAGCCTTCGCCAAAGGTATTGTAGGCATTTGCCACAACCATAAAAGCCTTAGGGTCGTACTCGCGCACTGCACGCTGAACTCTCGAAAGCTCGTGGCGAGGCACTACCAAGAATATCATCTCCTTCTCGGCATTGGTGTACATACCGCTTGTCTTGATGTAGGTGCCACTGCGGTCCATCTCCTCGAGAATATAACGACGGAACTCCTCGTTGTGGTGCGAAGTGACAATGAAGATGATACGGTCGTACGATGCACCATCGAGCATATATGCCAATACTCGCGACGATACATATATGGCAATCAGCGAGTAGAATGACAACTGCCAACCTTGCGCCTCACCTCCTGCAACGCCAAAACCAATGACAAGCAGTCCAGCCAAGACAACTACCGAGTCGGCAACCAACACTCCGCTCGAAAAGGTCATCTTGCAATACTTCTGCAACATCATAGCGACGATGTCGGTACCGCCCGTTGTAGCCTGCTCCTTAACAACAAGACCTACACCCACGCCAAGCACTACTGCTCCAACAATAGTTGTAAGCATAAGGTGGTCGGACATATTGAGAATACCTCCCAAGAGTTGCGATGGGTCGAGTGAACGGATAGCCTCCTCGTTAGGATAAGCAAGGCGCGTAAAGATATTCATCAAACCTGGCGTAAGCAATGCAGCAACTACTGTTTTTGCTCCGAAACGAGGTCCAAAAGCGATAAATGCCAATACCAAAAGTACGATATCGAACATATAACCGAATGTTCCAACCTGAATGTCGGGGAAGATGTTGTGCAAGACGATACCTGCGCCATATACTCCACCTGGAACGATGTTGTATGGACTAATGAATAGCACATAGCCCGCTGCAAGGAGCGAACAACCCAATATGATCATAAACCACGACCACCACCAACGCGGTGAGGCAAGAGCAGACAGGTGTTCTTTAAGATTTACCTCCATAATCGATAAGTTTTTAGTTATAGTTTATCTTCTTTTTTATATCTTTTACGCCACCCTATCCATTTATAAATTTTTCCATCTTATCTGGTTCGGAACAGGAAATAACGACACTCTTTCCGTCCCACTTCCTTATGAGATAGAGATTTTTGAACGAGGTTGCATACAACTTAAACGAGCCTATTTTGCGAGTATAATAGTTGCCAAAATAGCCAAAAAGCCCACTTACTCCACCAATGCGAATTGCCCCTCGCATATCATTTTTGGAGAGGAGTTCTATGCTTTTTATCTCCTCACGAGAGATAACAACGCTCTTGTATCGGCGCAAAACGACTATTCCATCGGCACTTATCTCCAATCGTTGCGGAGCAAGTCCCTCGCAGGCAATCATTGTTGGCAGAAATGTCACATTCAATATTACGAGCGGAGTGAGATAACTTACTGCATCGCCACTATTGAACACCATATAGAGAAGCCAACCCGACAATCCAACCCACAGCACAAAAAAGGCGAAGGTCAGCACCCATAAAGTTCTATCCCACACAAACGGAACAGTATAAAACTGCTTTTTACTCATAATTTTTTGGGCTTTTAGCCATTGGCCATTAGCCATTAGCTATAATTTTTAATTTTTAATTTAATGCTTTGCATTAAAACTGCACCTTCACACCCACCGTAAACGATGCGCCCATCTCTCGATAGAATGCCCAACGATAGGTTGGCATCACCTCGCCAAGTAGGTTATTCACCTCGGCATAGACTGTACAAGTCTTGCTTATATGCCAATCTCCATAAACACTTAAATCGAGTGATACTGGCGTTTCGAAGACACCCGTCTGCACTGGAAGAGTTGTTGTTGGCAGGAATAATGTATAGTCTTGCACTGTTGTCCATTTTGTTTTGCCATACAACTCTGCCGACAATCCCAAAGTAAACTTCTTGTGGGTGTATCGCGCACGAAGCATCGCCTCAACATTTGGCATTGCATCTTCAACTTTTGCAAAGTTTGTATATAGCGTTCCCTTTACTTGTGCTGTAAGCAACAACTGCGAAATAGGCTTGTAATCCACCGCTCCGCACAACGACCATATATTACGAGATGCGCTCTCCACGCCAAAGAATATCTGACTTATATTGTACCAATATATGGCATTCTTCATAAAAGACATATTGGCATAGAAGCGATAAGCCAACTTACTGCTTGCCGAGTGTCCCGACACTCCGAAGCGGACATTGTACAACTCGGTATTAGGCACTATACTACTAGCCGATAACGAGCCATCTGCTCCACCCAGAATTGCCACATACGGATTACGGCGTACCAGCGAGTAGTAGCTATTGTTTTGCAACTCGCCATCAACCTCAACATACGGTACGAAACTACCCTTATCGTTAATATTGAGCGACAAGATAAGACGAGGGAAAGCGTGCCATCTATCGCTCTTCTTCGTGTCGGCAGGATTCTTGTCGTACCATAGCTTTGCTCCTATGGTCAAATCCACAAGGCCTCCCGAACGATAACGATACATTACGGTTGCTCCGACCAGTGAATTCTTGTAGTTTTTCAAAGATTGCAGACCATAATATCCCTCGTAATTAACATCTAAAGACAACGCATTACGCGCATTTAATTCTCGCGCCAATGCCAAACCTGCCTTAACATTCATCTGCTGATATAGGTCGTCCTTAATAAAATTCTCGGATTTGTCATTGTAGAAGTTTGCCGAACCATAGACCTTGAAATTGAGGTGACTATAGTCGGTAAACGAATCGCCAAAACTCAACGCAAGATTTACATCATCATAGCCTATATTTCTGCGTTTATACTCCAAAATAGGGGTTCCATCTTCGGCATACTCATTATGCAGAGGATAGCGATGATAGGAGTCCATTCGATAATACAAATCGCCCGCCAAAGTATAACGACCAAAATATTTGCCACCCATAACACCGAATGTATTATTCATTTGCATCGAGCGGTTATCTCTATAGTTCTTTCCGTCCAAGGCATTTATATAACGCAACTTTTGGTACTGACCATAATGGTTGATATAACCCGTAATATAGCCAACATCGGCACGGTGTGCCGAAGCGTAGAAGTCGCCCACCGTATTGAGCGGATAGCCGACACCCAACTTCAAATAGAACGGATATTGACGCTTATACTCCCAATAGGTCACGGTTGCAGGGTTGAAGCGATGCGTGCCGAGAGCAGATGCAAACGAACGCGGTGTAATCGAATAGTCAATCTCGGGGCGCAGAGTGATTGTATCGACCATATTCGGAGCGATATCCATCTTGCGAGCATCACTAATCTCGGGGGCATACTCTTTCGTTACCTCCACCTGCTTTGTAACCTGTGCCGATGCCGAGAACAACACCACGCACAACGCAACGAGTATTGTAATATATCTTTTCATATCTTTCGTGACCATTTCTAATTCAATTTTTCGAGTTTAGCCTGCGCCTCTGCCACAATGCCATCGTCTGCCGGTGTATAGCCATCGACAACGCTACGATAGGTCGCCTTTGCCTGGAAGAGATCATTGCGCTGAACATATATATCGCCCAAGAGGATAAATGCCTTACCCAACCAATATGAGTGAGGTGTCTTGCTATCGGCCAGAGCATAGATTCGCTTCTCGCTCTCATCGTGATTACCCTCGGCAAACAACGCCTCGATAACACGATATGCCGACTCTGCTCCCTCCACATTCATCACATCGGCAGCCAACATTTCATAAATCTTTCGAGCCTCAGCCGACTCACTACGCGAGGTATGCACCTTCGCCTTCGCAAAGCGCACTCTACGCAACATTGTTGCATCGACATCGACAAGCGTATCCAAATCGTTTGCCATAGCCATAAGCGCATCGTCATCTTTGCGCAAAAGCACCGATTCGGCATATCCATTTGCCGCTTCAGTACGCGAAGCTGCACTATCCACCACATCGTACATACGACGGAATGCAGGTGCTGCCTCATCATACATTTTGTTATCGAAAGTAACTCGTGCCAACTTCTCAACCACCGGCATAGTATATTGATTTTGCGGTTGCTCTGCCAACAATTTCAAACTCTCTACCGCACTATCCAAACTGTCCGATTTGAGATAGCAATCACTCAAACAGAACAACGCATCGTTGGTATAATAGCCTTTTGGATAATTCGCCAAGTAATCCTTCAAGTGCGATATTGCATCTGCCATGCGGTCGGCAAGATAGATATTTTGAGCCGAACGGAACGACAACGAGTCGCGAGCCATCAAACTCAAATCGCACTCCACACCCGTACGCTCTGCATAAGCAAAGTAGTCGTTGATACTGCCCTTTGCTACATAAATCTCGCGCACACTCTGTATCGCATCTTTCGCCGCCTTCGATTGCGGAGCCGAAGAGATGATTTTATCGTAGTAGTGCAACGATTTGTCGCTATTACCGAGATTGAAATGCACCAATCCCAAATCAAGTAGAGCTGGTGTATAGTATGGTGACTGTGGATACTTCTCTACAAACGACTCCAATACCGATGCTCCATCAGAATAGCGACCAAGCGACACATAGGTACGACCAAGTTCGTATGCTGCATCATCGTTGTAGTCACCGCAATTTTCGCCCTGCATCTGTCGCAATGCTCCAATCTTTGCGGTTGTCTTGCCCGCCAAGCCGAGTGATATGGCACGCTGATACTTTGCATAGTCCTGCTCTGCCGTTCCGAGCGATACTGCACCCTCATAACTCTTCACTGCATCAGCATACTTACGCTGGGAGTATTGTGCATCGCCCAAACGATTAAACGCATCGGCACGATAGCGGTCTGCAGTTTTATAAAGCCAAACAAAACCCTCGAAGGCCTTCTGACTCTTTGCCATATTCTTCTGCGTAAAGTGAGCATAGCCAAGATTATAGAGTGCCATCTTATACTCATTCTCCGTTTTAGGTGCGCGTTTCAGATAGTAATCGTAGTAGCTTATCGCCCTGCCGAGATTGCCCGACTTATACTCTATCTCACCCAGCCAGAAGAGGCAAAGTGCATTATACTTTGGACTAACACCTATCTTTTGAGCCTCTTCGAGTGCCGATTTTGCCTTCTCGTAGTCGCCCACCATAAACGCCTCCAAACCATTAAAGTAGGCAATCTTCTGCAATGCAGCACGCTGTGTTCCGTCTGGATTAGGGAACGCCTTTATCGCCTTATAGGCCATATCGTAATCGTGCGAATTGTAGTAGGCCGCAATCAGCAACTCTCGTGCCTCGTCAGCACGCTCCGAATTGGGATACTTGGTAACATATCGAGTCAGCACATTTATCGACTCATTGAATGTTCCGCCACCAGTTTCGAAGAGTAACTTTCCGTAGTTAAACAGAGCATCCTCGGCTATTTCGTTATTGTACTTTTCGTCTGCAGCCATCGCAAAGGCGTGGATAGCCTGGCGCTTATCCTCGCGACGAATATAGCAGTCGGCCAAGTGATACATTGCATTCTGCGCCAACTCGTCACTACCCTCTGCCACCTTGCGCAGAGCCTCGATAGCGGTTGCATAGTCGGTAGAACGATATGCCGAATATCCGAGAATATAGTTCTCTTCGCGCCCCATCTTACCTCCCGAGCGCTGATACATAGCCATATAGAGGAAAGACTTGTTGTAGCCCTGCAAACGATACCAAGCCTCGGCAATAACGCGTATCAACTCGGTGCGCTCCACCTCAACCGACTGCTTCAACAACTCATCTCCACTCTTTACGACATATTGATAGTTACCTCTCGCAAACTCAATTTGAAAGAGATAATAGGGAATAACTCTTGCATAGTTATCACTCTTTTTGAGCGACTCAAATCCCTTGTAAGCCTCTTTGTATTCACCTCGCGCATAGTGTATATACGACTTGTAATAGACTGCATGGTCGGCATAATCTCCCGCAGGCGAGAGAGTCGAGAAGAGTTCGTACGCTTTATCGTGATTGCCTGCAGTAAACTCGATATAGCCCATTCGCATATTATAGCGCTCCTTATTGTCGGTGGTCAGCGCTTTGTACGACACTTTATCAAGATACTTGCGCGCTGTAGAGTACTCCTCGCGCTCACAGTAATACATAGCCAGCATAAAACGCACCTCGTTCACATGCACAGACTCGGGATATCGACGAAGAAAAGCGAGCATAATCTTCTCCGCCTCGTTGTCGCGCAACTCGAATGCACAGAGTGCCAATTTTGCGTCTATATGGCGAACCAGCACCTCATCATCAATCGGTACTCGCTCACGCAACAAAGTCAAGGAGTGACGCGCCTCGGCATATCTTCCATGCTCGATAAGTGATATTGCACGCTCGGTTTCACGCTTAACATCAATTACATTCTCTGCGCTTGCAACGCCTATATTTACTGCTACTGCAAGTAATAAAAACAGTCTTTTCTTCAACATAAGAACACTTCATTTCTTAATTTAGGCAAAAGTACGAAATAAAATTAAGAATTAAAAATTAAAAATTAAAAATTTTTAGGAGGCGTGATAGATAACAATAAAAGAGATGCGCAAAGAGTGAAAAAGAGTGGATATTCCACTCTCGGAATACCCACTCTGAATTGAAATTATCTGTCAGTCGAAAAACGAAGTATTCGCACTCCTTCGACCCCAAAATCGACTACTTGTAGAACAACGAAGAGATTGACTGATAATTATGTACGCGCTCGATGCACTCTGCAATAATATCAGCGCACGAAAGCACCGTAAACTTGTGCAAATCCTTCTCCGGATTAAGCGGAATAGTATCGGTTACGATAACCTCCTCCAATGCGCTCTCGTTGATGCGCTCATACGCCTTACCCGACAATACAGGGTGTGTAATAGCCGCACGAACACTCTTTGCGCCACGCTCCATCAACATATTGGCAGCCATACAGATTGTACCTGCGGTGTCAATCATATCGTCAACGATGAGAATGTTGCGTCCCTCAACCTCGCCGATAGCGGTCATCGAGCCTACTACATTAGCCTTTGCACGCTCCTTGTGCGAGATGATGATAGGTGTGTTGAGCAATTTTGCATAGGTACTTGCACGCTTTGCACCACCCATATCAGGCGAAGCAATCGACAGATTCTCGATGTTAAGACTCTTGATGTAAGGGATAAAGATACCACTCGCATAGAGTGCATCAACCGGAACATCAAAGAAGCCCTGAATCTGGTCTGCGTGAAGGTCGAGAGTCATAACTCGGTCTGCACCTGCCACAGTGAGCATATTTGCCACGAGAGCCGATGTAATAGGTACGCGAGGACGATCCTTTCTGTCCTGACGCGCCCAACCGAAATAAGGGATTACCGCTACAACCTTGTAAGCCGAAGCGCGCTTTGCAGCATCAATCATCATCAACAGCTCCATCAGATTGTCCGATTTAGGGAATGTTGACTGAATGATAAATACGGTGCAACCGCGAATAGACTCCAAGTAGTGCGGTTGGAACTCACCGTCGCT
>JAEIGA010018082.1_pt1 | contig 10737 bp, 3 predicted proteins | sample 9270691 | NCBI WGS metagenome assembly JAEIGA01 (sample SAMN17057246, study PRJNA624740) | gut metagenome | biome: biome; isolation source: fecal sample | host: Bos grunniens | place: China: Xizang | collected 2019 | reverse complement strand
TTCTTTATTTTACGTGACGGATGCCATAAATCATTTATCAAGGCAGCATACTCCTTTGGAGACATATCAAGCAAATTGCCATAAAAATTACGACAGACAAGAGTTGCCTTCTTGGGAGCCAAATTCTCTTCTACGATAAGTTCGTGCAAAATCTTCAAGAGACCCGGGTTCATCAACGCAACAAGTTTCCCACCCTTCATATACTCACGTTCATACTCAGTCAAGGCACTCACTCCTTTAGAAGCCATTATCTCAATTCTCTCCCTCTCTGCTTCATTGAAGTATTTATTGTGCAAGGCCTCCATGCTCTCAAGGAACTTCATGTAGCGGTAAAAGTGAGGTGGCAACTCCTTGTATTTCAAGTTATCCTTCCACTTCACCTCAAAGATATCATGCAGTTTCTCCAAGAACACATCAGGGTCATCAATTGCCTGAAGTTCCTGTGCAAAGACGGTACCCTTGATTCGCTGCAAGTATGCAAAATACAAGGCCTTGAGATTCTCGGCACTCTCCTTCTCCATCCCTTTTGCGACCAATAGGTCGAAATAGATGTTATAAAACCCATGATTACAATATGCTTCCCAAATGTTCATGTTATGTGTTTTGATTTAAAATATTGACAACTTCTTTTTCCGAATGTAAAATTACTGCAACATCCCCAAATATGCCATCCATCTCATTCACGGCAAGGATTTCCGTACAATGTTTTACGTGGACAAAGGTATGTTGAGTTTTTCACTCATGCGGGAAATCTTTGAAGAAATCGATGACAGCACGCAATGCATATAAGCTTTTTAATACTGACAGCCTGTAAGCATACATTAACATATACTCGGTAACCACAAATTTGTTACAAAAGAACCGCCACTGATTTTTAAAAAAATCAGTGGCGGTTACATTTTATTCATAAGTATTGTCTACTCTGTGATAGTCACCGTAAGTATCAACAATCACAATCCATTCCAGTTTTTTATTGTAGCGTCCAACCCACTGCCTTACAGTCTCGTACACAAGGGCTGCACACTCTGCACGAGAACCATTAAGCGATGCCGTACAATGGAAGCCAATGCGACGGCATTTTTTGTCACGCAACCTTTTCAATGCTGCGTAAACGACATTATGAATATACTCCTGAGGATAACAATCCTTATTAAAAACGTGCTGCACAAGTGGTAGCGCGTTGTTGAAAGCCTTTACCGACTCTGCGATATTAGTTTGGCACTCCTGCCTCAACACAACAATACCATCGGGATTATACTCTTTAACACCCTGAGCTGTACAAGTATCAATATCAAAGACATCACCCTCACCCAATTTTATTTTCCTGTTGGCTGTTGGCATAAGCATCATTCCTTTAAGCCTGAACGCAAAACGACCGTCAGAACAATCAGTCCATGCCTCAACATCGGGAACATCCATATACAGTTGACCTGCAAACTTTATATCAGCCCCCAAATCGCCACGGCCGGCATCTGTCGTTGCCACCAAAAAAGCAGTGCGGTTTACACCACCTTGTTTATACAGGAAACTATCCTGGTCATATTTAGCCGACAATTGATACACCTTTTCGAAAAACGAATAGTTCGCATCGCCAACAGCATCATCATATACGAAATAACAGTACTCTATACAGGGATATTCCCAATCGGCCTCACGATAACAACCATCTACGGGACGAAAAGACATTCCTTCCTCTTCCATATCAGCTTTAAGCAACGCGTTGCGCGCAACGTTTTCCTCCAATGTATAACCACCACGAAATGCTGTAAAAATGGCACAATTATACCTATTGAAAGCATCCTCTGCCTCAGCTAATCGTGGGGCTGTGTTCTCATCAGTAGCAAAATTGACATCAGCAAAACTAAAATCCATTCTACCAGCAATTATATCCATAACTGTAGTAGCAGTAATAGAATCATAACGAGACATCAATTCGTCATATATTCCCCTTATATCTTTTGATTCTTTCATAGACCAAATCAATTATCAAATTCAAAGCTATCATACTCTTCACGAGTAATCGGCGTATTTGGATCTACTATGAGAATTTCGTCGTAAGTAAGGTTATAAAGGTGATAAACCAAATTATCAATACTTTCACAATGGATTTGATCGCTATTGGTATGAATTATATTTAAAACGCTTTGTTCAATTTTTTCTACAATTTTCACAGAGGGTTCAACCGGAATCGGGAATTCTTTTAATTTGTGAACTCCAACATCAACGCCTACGCCTCGATGTTTGGCATTCTGACAAAACCAACAATTTGCATAACTTGAATTTAAAATTCCCAGCAAAAAGAATAAAGAATATTCTTTGTATCTCTGATTAACAATATTGTAAGACATACCGACAAAATACCCCTTATCATCATATGCAAACATTGGTGTTTTAAACATTGATGGTCCAATAAGTTTATTTATTAAAAAAGCGTTTTTCTTACGAGGTCGATGCAGACCATAAGGTGCATTAGAAGAAGTAATATGTTCTCTACAATTATCTAAATGCTTTTTAATGTTATTATATTTACCATTATTCGAAATTAATTCTTTGTAATGTTTATCAGAATATATCAAATTTTGAGCAGCAGCTGTATTTATACGATATTTTGTAACACTGCCGTCTGTCAAATATTTCACTAAACAATTTTCTTGTTCAAATTCAGTAAACGACAGCTGTGCAACCTCGGCATCCGTTACCACAAAAACACCGTCACCCACATTTAATTGGGGAGAGGGATGTACAGCATATGATTTCTTTGTTACTTTTGCAGGCGCTTCTACAACACCTTGACTTACTTCATATTTTTCGCCCAATGGAATTGTTTTGACGGACAATGTCTCTAATTTAGATTCTTCAATATTTATTTCATAATTATCAGATATAATTTCTTCCTTTTTAATAACACGAACCTCTGAAAACAATCTACTATTTATATTTGAGACATCGTCATTAATTTTATAATACATACAATCATCACTATTACATCCTTTTTGTATTAATGATATCATATGCAATCCTACTACTGCATCAAAAACTTTCAATTTACCAAAATCAACAATAGATAATATAGTTGCATCATTATATATATGTCCTATAACATTCTTCGCGCCAGAACTTTTTATCCAATATCTTGAAGTAATAAAACAAATTACGGCATTATCTTTAACAATTTCTATTGATTTATGCATAAAATAATACCAGAAATCCATTTTACCTAAATGGTATTTTTGTCCCCAAAGCGTACTCATAACTGGTTCAAAATATGTTCTATTATCCCTTTCCTTCAAATACGGGGGGTTAGCAATTACCACATCAAAACCCTCTTGAATACCAAACATCCATTCAGAATCGAAAAACCCGGCAGAAACATTTTGATCAAACGGCTCCCAAGCCATAAGTTGCTGATAGCCTTTATCACCAATAAAGCCACAATTCTGCATTGCCTGAGCCATACCACAACGGATACTGAACATCAATTGTTTCAGCTCTTCCTTTTCCCGACTTTTTTTGGCTATGAATATACGATGATTAAGAGCTTTAAGCTGCTCATCGAATTCACGAATAACATCTACGCTTGTAAAAAGATTTTTAGAGCGGTCAAGAGGAACCAGTGAATTTGCTGCAACAAATTTAGCTTCAAGGTTTGGTAATGGACGAATACCGAAATTAGACTTTGCATCTATAGTCGGCTTCTGATCAACTACAAGAGATATAAAAAAACGTAATTTGCTTATCTGAATTGCAATAGGTTGGATATCCACACCATAGATGCAGTTCTCAATCAAATATAGTTTACGAGCATAATCAGGGCGGTTTACCCCCTCATCAAAACTACGTTCTATATCAGCAAGCATCTCTTTACGTTCATCATCAGTAGCAGTTCTATAAGCCGCTGAAGTTGCACTAATAGCGTTGTTGCGCATCATCTCTTTCCATTGCTCATTAGTCGGGTCAAGTTTTGAAAGTATATGCACCATTTGTTGCAACATACCCATTGGAAAAGCACCCGAACCACACGCAGGGTCAAGCACTTTGCAATGATAGATAGCTTCCATCACTTGTAATTTTTGTTCATCGGTCAACCCGATTTCATCATCGGCATAACTTACAAGTTTACGGTATTCCGGCTCCAACCCTTCTCCTACAATACGTTTAAGATGAGCGACAAGGCTCTCATTTACCATATATTGTACAATGTCGCGAGGTGTATAATATGAGCCTGTTTGCTTACGGGCTGGTTTCTGCGTTTCGGGATTATAGGTAGCCAAAAGGTTCTCGAAGACCTTGCCCAAAAGTTCCGGATCAAGACTGACATCCTGATCATAAGGAGTATTCTCCTCTATTGTGAAACTATAACGATTGAAAATATCGATAAGGCCACATCTTGAAATATTTTTAATCTTTTTCTTACCATTTCGTGCGCTCAAATCATCCGTTTCGGTTTCTTCATTTTTAAAGAAAAGATAATCTGGAACATACAATTGCTCAAGTGATTCTTTGCGTTCAGAAAAGCCATCGTAATAAATATTACCCTTATCAAGACAATCAAAGAGGCCACCATTCAGGAAAGGAACCGTTTTATTTGCCAACTTAATTATTTTATCAGCGCCACCATCTGCAAATTCTGATTTATAATGTAGTAGATTCGTTTCAGCATTACCACAGAAACGGCGGTTGTTGGTAGTTGACTTTCCCTCGGCCACTATTGGACGATTAAGCATTGCAAAGAACAAGTTCTGTAGTATAAGACGGTAATATTTACTCTCATCGGCATTATAGCGCTGATTCCGCAACTTCTTAGGATCAAAATCATCAATCAGATTCTCACGGATATATTCCTGCTTAAAAAACTCTTTAGGAATAAGGCGCTTCTCTTTAAGGAACCACACAAAGATGAGGCGTGTTATAAGACGTATGCAGGCCTCTTGATTATATTTGGCATCATCCTTGTCTGTGCGCAAATCATTCGGGAATTTGACAATACCAACAGCCCACTCATACCAATTGTAAAGTTCACCATAGAATTTTTTGGTAAGCAACTCATTGGAGAACACCTCCATCCAATGATTATAAAGTTCATCAAATGTTGAGCAGGACTTTCCAGCCAAAGAGGCGAGTATATCCAAATGACCGCGATGAGGATTCAAACAATCAATATCACGGAGCATAGACACTTTACCCATTCTTTCACCCTTATTTCTAAAGTTTTCCAGTACATAATCCATTCGTTCACATGTTGACAATGTGATGGTTGTGCCTTTACGAAGAACCAGGATAACCGGGCATTTAGAAACCTTATTAAAGGCTCGAGTCAGGGCTGAAACGAAGTCACGCGTAATATTTGCCTCTTGTTCAATGTTGCAGGCAAAGATAAACATCTTGTCATATTTTCCCTCCTTTTGCACTAATTCAACAGCTTTATCAAAATTCTCACCGCTACTATCATAGGTGAGTGCACTATTATTGACAAAGCCTAAGAAGTATACACCATCCACGCAACTCAATGCATCTTCAAGAGATTGTGACTTACTTTTAAAATGCATTGCAAAATTCTTCACTTCAATACGCTGCTCTATGTTTGTACCAACAATTTCGACATTAAGTTCCTTGAGCAGATTCTTTGTAGCTGTAAAAAGCGAACTGTTTGAAAAAGAGTTCAATGCATCTTTCAGCTTCTGTTTATCTATCTGTGCCATATTAACTAATTTATTAAGCGTTGTTGTTTGTTATATATTCCCACACTATAAGGTCGAAGTTCTGCAACTGGAATTTGTCTTCCAACAATTGGTGTTTTTTATCATTCACGTGCATATTGACTGACATACCACTTAACATATCCATAATATCTGCAACCGCCAGCTCAGGAACTTTCATACGCATCCACTGTTTCAAGACATTGGAAAGGCGTTCAACACGTTCTGACCCATTCTCAATAATCCATTCGGGAACAAAGCGGTCGGTCTTCTTGTTCTTGCGCAGGAAATCGAGAATCTCGGCCTTGTTGAGTTCAACCCAACTTGGATTGGCATCGACAGGCTGGCAAACGAGGTAGAGCTCTGTATATGTATGTTCCTTTTTCCCCTCAGGCTTCTTTGGGTAGCCAACAAGAGCTATAAGGTTTTCTGGCATATTCTGATAATCAGGACTTTGGTTTTTGAATCCCGAGAAAATTCCATTTGGCATTCTGCGATAGAAATCCTTATGTTCCTCGAAATAATCGGCAAGTTCCTGGCGGTATGTCTCGAAAGAAAAATCCTTGAGCGACAATGTCTGCGGGGACTCAATATCGGATATACTGTTGTTCTTGAGTTCTTCAAGCAATCTGTCGGCATTCTTATTTTGCAAAGGGTTGTCCTCCACCATTTTTCTATACCCCTCATTCAAATCCTGAGTTTCGCTACCTACGAGATTCATAATGGACATACGGTTCTGGATTCGGGTTTGAAGACCAAGGTATTCCTCAAAGGATTTTGCGGGCCAGAAGTTGACACATGAAATAGTCTCATTTGGGGAGCCAATACGGTCAATACGTCCAAAGCGTTGTATGAGACGAACCGGATTCCAGTGGATGTCATAGTTTATCTGCATATCGGCATCCTGCAGGTTCTGACCCTCGGAGAGACAGTCGGTGGCGATGAGAATGTCAATTCCGTCATTGAGCAGGCGCGCATATGTCGGGCAATGTTCGCACACAAGGCTATACCACAACTCATATGGCACATTCCAACGCTGTTTTTCCTCTTCATAATAATGTGCAACGTCCAATTTCTTCTCGTAAAGGCTATCCCAATCACGTTCTTTGTATAACTTACTGTAAGGGGCAAAACTTTGCAGGACTTCTGTAAAGTTCTGCCTTGCGTGAGAGCCAGTCGAAAAAATCTCCTGACCCGAAACCGATGCCAGGCGCGAAAATCCTAGAGCTTCCAATTCATTGAACAAGAATTTTGCAGTATCGGCATATGCTGTAAAGATCACGACCTTTTTATTAGGTGATGCTTTTTTCTCGTTAAGTTTCTTTACCAACTCGTTGAGTTTAAGGTCTTGTTCCTTTTTTAAGCGATACTTGTTCTCAAAATCAACAAGGCCAACATGTATCTGTTGCAACAGTTCACAGTCATATAAAAGTCCCTTCTTAAAACCGGCAAAGTTCTTGATATCGGACACCTTAATCTGACGACGGCGCACAAAAAGTTCATCCATATCTTCGTCATCTACGATATCACCACCACGAATAACACTATCAACGCCGTCCTCCTCATATTTAAGGACCTTATCAAGTGTTTCAGAATGAGCATCGAGAACCTTCTTCACTGTCGACAGCAGTGAGAACCAAGAACTCTCAAGGCGTTTCATAAAGAGCACACACATCATCTTCACAAGATACATTTCGCGGAAGATATCGCTATCCCAATCGGCCAAAGCCGCCTCACGTCCATTGCTATTGATTTCATACAGGTAGGCCGACGGCTGGTATGCAGTGAGGTTCAACGCCTCAAAGGCAGCATATATTTCTTTGGTAGTTTTGTACGTACCAAAATGGTCAACTCCCTGATATATATTTTCCGGTGACTTCTTTTTAGGGAAGCCAAGATCTTCGCCCAATGTCTTTTCTATCAGCTTTCGGGTACGCGCCACTATGAGTTTATCGGTCAAGTTGAAGAACTTTTGTGGCAGCACTTTTATCAAACCACCTATAGTACGGTTTTCATCGCCACACCAACGTTTGTACTTTCCCTGTGCGTCGGCGAAAGTATGACCCAATGACTCGACATCAAACTCAGGGATGTTGAAAGCGCTGTCTACTCCCTTTCCAATCAAATTAAACTGCCCTTTGACGTCGCCAAGGCTTGTATTGATTGGAGTTGCCGACAGCAACAGCACTTTGACATCACGTTTTTCCTGCCCGGGTTGGTTCTGTATAAGGTTTGTCAAAAGATCGACATAACGGCTTGACTTCTCGTTACGCAGATTGTGGCTTTCGTCAATGACAACAAGCACTTTCTTTTTCCTTTGAAGATAATCGAGTTTAAACGTATCATAAGCTATCTGCAAGCGTGAATTCTGCAGGTCAGTATGGAAACGAACCTTGTACTTGAACTCGTCTTTATCGAAACGTGAACCAGCGCCATTGAGATATTGCGTCCAATTCTGCTCCAATTTTTTGGGGCAGAGCAATACGGTTGTATAATCAAGACTTTGGAAATACTTTATTACGGCAAGAGCCGAGAATGTCTTACCAAGACCAACCGCATCGGCAAGGATTGCACCGTTGTACTTACGGAGCATCTTTATTAGTGAAATAACACCATTTTGCTGGTAATTGAACAATGTATTCCAAATGACACTTGTCTGCAAAAGACCCATTTCGCGTGTATGCTCAATGCCGTCATCTGTATTAAGGTCGGTATTGAACAATTCAAAAAGAATCTTATAATATATTTCCTCTGGGGTATATGTACGGAAATATTCTTTTATCTTACGTATGAAATACTCCTTGACAGGAATCTTTGCCGACTTCTTATTATCCCTATCCTCGTGAACCTCCGTGCGTGCATTGCGCCAAATACCATCATACCATTCTTTCAGTTCCTTGAAATCGGCTTCTTCTGTCCCCAAGCGCTTTGCTATGTTCAGTTCAATATTAGGGCTTTTCTTCAAACCTATTCCGGCAGGAGTAAAGTTGGAAGAACCGGTAATATAATAACTTTGGCTAGCCGGATTACTGTTTGTGAACATATATGCCTTGGCGTGGCAGAAATCGGGGATTTCGGCACGCATCTCCACATTCTCACGTTCAAGAAATGCTATTGCCTTTTTAGCATCCTCATCAATCATGCCCATTCTGTCAATATCAAGTTCATCGCCAAGAAGGTCAAGAATCAAATCCTTGTTACAATCCTCCCTTATCATCTCAGAAGAGATTATACGGAACGAACTGCCCTCCGGTATTGCATCGTTAAGTTTTGCTAGGACCTGAATCATGAAATAGCCAGTCACAATGTCAAATTTACCTTTTTGTCCACTGGTCGTACCCGAGAATTTGTCAATAAAATCCCAAACTGTGGTAATTCCAAGCGACTCGATTTCCTTTTTATTATCTACGAGCATAATGATTATGTTATAATGTTGTGATGTATTTTACAAATATAAGAAACTTTTTTGGAAAGGTAACACCTAAAGTCTAAATGTAAAACAAGGAGACCTTAATGTTCTTCAACTTTTGGTCTCCCTATTCTATATATGTTTTTTGTCCAGCCTTTATTCTTTTGTAGCAGGAATGTCGCAAAGTGCCTTGAGAGTATTACGAACCTGGATGAACTTTGCGTTTTTCTGAAGATCCATCTGAATTCCCAAACAATTTGATTTCTGATTCTCGGTCTTCATAAATACTGACACACGCTGAGTGTGCTCTGCTGCCACAAAACAAATCTCGGGATCAGTCACACCGTCTAGTCCTTTATTGACCAAGAAACATCCGCCTGAAGACAGTTGCTGATTTAAATTGAGGTGAGAGACCATATGAGTCTTTACAAATTCGGAACCATTCTGCTTGCAGAAACAAGCCAAGACATCATTGTCCTTAGCATGGAACACTTTAATGAGTCTCGCTCCGTCATTTCTACGTCCATTAGGTCTACGTATTCCCTCTTCCGCTTTTAGATGCAGACGGTATGCTGTGACTTTACTCACACGTCCATCGGAATACACCATTATCAAATTATTCTTGCTTGCAGGGCTGTTTATAGGAATGCTGTATTCCAAATCCTTATCTCTTGGGATTTCTTTGCTCCATGACCAGTCGCCATTGGCAAACAAGTTCATATAGAAACTTCCACGGCCTTGTCGTGTTTCACCGATAGGCTTTATAAAGCCGGGGTGCGCAACCTTTACAATAGCGGGTGCTGTATCGGGCTCTGTGTCGGCAATGACTTCGGCCGGGAGAATCTCGTCTTCAGTGTTGACAACTGTCGGCTCCACCGTATAAGGACGGGTAAGCTTCATCTTGTCAAGTACAAGTTTCTCAATAGCCTCGGAACGGAGGTGTGTGGTTCTATTTCCTGTTCGTTTGTATGCTTCGCGCTCATTAAACCATATCACGTTATCATCTGAAGCTTTCACTTCTATAACACACACCGTATGGTTGTTGTGCTCGGTAAATTTGATAGACACCAGTTCTTGCGCAATGGGGCTCAAATAACGATTGATTCCGCTTCGGATCTTATTCTCATATCCATCCTTATTCTGTTGGTAAACATTTTTGTCCTTGAGCGATGTATTCAACAATGCAAAATCCTGTTCAATACCAATTGCATCGCCATTGTCATTCACACCGATATACAGAACACCACCCTTTGCATTCATAAAACCTGCAATGGTGCGCAGAATAACAAACATCTGCGTGTCAATATCGGGCGCTGTAGCTCCTGCTGGGTAGACAATTGTTGACTTGAACTCAACCTTATCGGTTTCCTCTCCAAATTCACCGACAGAGGTATCGTCATCACACGGTTCTGTAGCAACAATTACCGGAGCTGTCGATGTCTGCTCTTCCATTTCCTCAAAAAACAAGTAACTCCTGTTTTTCTCCTTATACTCTATGCGTGTAACATAAAGTTCAACTTCATCACCGGGCTGCAAAGAGTAGAATCGCGGACTTGGCTTATACATATGACGCACTCCATAAGCATCAATTACCACATAGAAACGATTGCCGTTTATACTCTTGAGTGAATC
>JAEIGA010018081.1_pt1 | contig 10738 bp, 6 predicted proteins | sample 9270691 | NCBI WGS metagenome assembly JAEIGA01 (sample SAMN17057246, study PRJNA624740) | gut metagenome | biome: biome; isolation source: fecal sample | host: Bos grunniens | place: China: Xizang | collected 2019 | reverse complement strand
TTGCATACGACGAAAACCTCAAGGCATTCAAGGAGCAGGGCATGCTTCCTCTCTTCGATGCAGGTTTCATCAATATCGGCCGCCAGTATCTTACAGTCGGAATCAACGGTCTTGTAGAAGCTGCTGAATTCCTCGGTATTGAAATCAACGACAATCCTGAGTATGTGAAATTCGTACAGGACACTCTTGGTCTGATCGAAGAATACAACAAGAAGTACCGTACAAAGACAACACTCTTCAACTGCGAGATGATTCCTGCAGAAAACGTTGGTGTGAAGCATGCTAAATGGGATAGGGAAGACGGTTATGCTGTTCCACGTGACTGCTACAACAGTTACTTCTACATCGTTGAAGACAAGTCACTTAACATAATTGACAAGATGCGCCTCCATGGACGCAAATACATAGAACACCTTACAGGAGGTTCAGCCCTCCACCTTAACCTTGAAGAACACCTTTCAAAGGCACAGTATGCACAGCTCCTGAGGGTTGCGGCACAGGAAGGATGTAACTACTTTACATTCAATATTCCGAATACAATCTGCAACAAGTGCGGACACATAAGCAAGCATTACCTCAAGGAGTGTCCTGAATGTCACAGCGAAGACATTGATTATCTGACACGTATCATCGGTTATATGAAGCGTATCAGCAACTTCTCTATGGCTCGTCAGGAAGAGGCGGCAAGACGTTACTACCATAGTAATGAGGCTAAATAAGCATGCTTAAGTGCTACAGTTACGACATTGTCTGCCAGGAGATCCCGGAAGAGATCAGCCTGGCAGTCAATATTTCATGCTGTCCCAACAGATGTCCCGGATGTCACAGTCCATGGCTCTGGAGTGCGGAAGGCGAGGACATGACCGATGAGATGCTTGACAATCTTATCGGAAAGTACTCAGCAGCAATAACTTGCTTCTGTTTCATGGGAGGAGATGGCGAACCGATGGAAGTCATGAGACTTGCCAGATGGATAAAGTCCCGCTGGCCGCATATAAAGACTGCATGGTACTCGGGAAAAGAAAGTATTCCAGAAGGATTTGAAATCACTTCCATGGATTACATTAAGCTCGGACCATACATTGAAGCACTGGGAGGTCTGAAATCTCCAACAACCAATCAGGCCTTGTATCGGATCGATTCTGATGGTAATATGTCCCGGATGTACATCAGATAGGACAACTGTAGTATATTTTTTGCTAAATTTGCGTCCATTAATAAAAAAGCATTATGGACAAACCTATAATATATCAGATGATTCCCAGGCTGTGGGGAAACGATACAGCCAACCCGATTCAAAATGGTTCCCTTAGCGAGAACGGCACAGGTAAATTCTCAGATATAGACTCAGACACTCTTGAATATCTCTCATGGCTCGGATGCAGTCACGTATGGTACACAGGCGTATTGCGTCATTCCACACAGTCCGCGGAAGAAGGCTGCATCCCTTCTCACCCTCAATTCGTAAAGGGTAAAGCCGGCTCGCCATATGCCATCTGCGATTACTATGATGTCAATCCATATCTTGCTGATAATCCACAAGATAGAATAGCTGAATTCGAGCAATTGATACACAGGACACATAAGGCCGGACTCAAACTTATAATAGACTTCGTTCCTAATCATGTAGCAAGAGATTACGGTAAGATCGATCCTGTAGAAGGCCATCCGGTTCTTGGTGCAGACGATGATAAATCAGTACACTGGAAGGCGGAAAACGACTTTTTTTATTACGTAGGAGAGAAGCTGACCCTTCCTACCCCTGTACCGCAAGGAATGTGCCCTTATGAGGAAGAACCGGCGATGGCAACAGGCAACAACTGCTACAGCCCTAATCCCGGCATAAATGACTGGTATGAGACTGTGAAGATCAATTATGGGGATTCTCACACAGGAACCTGGGACAAGATGTATGATATAATTGAGTTCTGGGCTTCAAAAGGAGTAGATGGATTCAGATGTGACATGGTCGAGCTTGTACCGCCTCAGTTCTTCAAGTGGCTCATAGCAAAAATCAAGACCAGATTTCCTGAGGTCATCTTCATTGCTGAAGTATATAAGAAAGACCTGTATTGGGAATACATCCGTTCTGTAGGCTTCGACTATCTCTACGACAAATCAGGCCTGTATGACACCCTGCGCACGGTTGTGGAGAAAAACGTCAACGATAACGGCATGCCTGTGGAACTCTGGCAATCTGCTACAGGAATCACCAGAAACTGGCAGTTTCTTGGTGATCTGCAGCCATATATGCTGAACTTCCTGGAAAACCATGACGAACAACGCTTCGCTTCAGAGTTCTTTGGAAAGGATGCACGCAACACATTCGCCCCATTATATGTATCATTATTCATGAACACCGCCCCTTTCATGATATACTTCGGCGAAGAGGTAGGGGAGAATGGAATGGACCACGAAGGCTTCAGTGGACTTGATGGACGCAGTACCATCTTCGACTGGTGGAGTATCGGTTCAGTACGACGCCTCAGAAAGCTGATATCTTCAAACAGCTACAAGACATTGGACGTGGATGCGGTTACAGAAGCCGGGTTGAACAGGAATGAAGCGGAAACTTTCTGCAAGTTTGCTGAAGCTGTAAGGTTCGCCTCATCAGACGATGCTGTCAAATATGGTACGACATATGACCTTTGCTACTGCAATTCAAATTCTGATGGTTTTGATATAAACAGACATTTCGTATTCCTCAGGGACCATAATGATCATACTATTCTTGTCGCTGCGAACTTCTCGAATCAAGAGACAACTATGAGTATTACTATACCGGAACATGCATTTGAATGGATGAAGATACCAGTAACCGAAGATCTTTACCCAGGAAAGAAGATAAGCATACATATCGGTCCTATGGATGCAAAGATCATGACCCTTATTTAGTAAAAAACACGGTATTTTATAAGAATTATCCCTATAACAAAAATGTTATACATGCAAACATTTTTGTTATAGGGATTAATTATCAATAATTTAATCAATAGCCGACTATTGCCTTATTAGAAGACCGGTCTATAAAGCCAACCATACCTTCAGGGGCCTTATATAGCTTCACGAACTCTCCATCTTCTACGATTTCAAGCTTTGAAAGCATGGCTTCATCAATATATCCGTCACCTCTGACCGTGTCTATCGTAAGATATCCGACCCCTAATGAAGTGATGTTCTGGAAGAAGTGCGTACCCTGACTCGGCTCGATCTGATAACCAGGGATTGCTGTCTCTACAATCATCCTGGCTTCCGATATTTCATTCCAAAGGACAGGGATTCCCAACCATGGGTCAGATGAACCCCATCTTCCCGGACCGATGAGGAGATAATTGTGGCCTTCACTCTTCAACTTATCGTTCATCCTGGATATTTCCCTTGCCATTTCGTTAGTCTTCGCGCTGTCAAATAAAGCTGAAGGGACGTGAATGATATATTTCATAGTATCTGAGTATCCGGAACCAAGAGCCTTTCCAGAGCGAAGTATTACATTTGAAATGGACTCGGATGCCTTTTCAATTGTCGTAGTCTTATCTTCTGAGAATTCCCCGACAGGGCGTACCTGAAGCAGTTTAAGAACCAGTCCAAGTCCGTTCTGGTTATTGAAATAGTCGGCAGCAAACTCGATTTCCACATCACACATCAATTCCTTACGGCACAGAACCATAAGATCACTGATGATCTGAGCAAGAGGATATCTTCCGTATTTAAGGATTGCGTCAAATGAAACAACCCTCGGGCCTCTTGCTGTTATTCCCGGCACCATACGGTTGTTTTCAATACTAAAAGTCGATGCTACAAGCTCAGGGTGAGGGAATGAAGGAAGGATTTCTGCAACAGGAGGATGCGCAAGGTTGATACCTTCGTCCTTGGATATCTTGAATGCTCCCGGCCGCAGGTCGAGGGCATACATTTCCTTCTGGGTATCTCTCAACGCAAGCTTAGGATCTGACAGTTGAAGTATCTTCTTAGGGTATTTTGGACTGAACCTCAATGTGTTTCCACCATCAACAACTGTCTTTCCGAGACCAAATGCAAGATTCACTATACCATCTTCCGGCTTCTCGTTGCCTATCGGATAGAAATTGACAGATCTGGCAACTCCAGAAAGCATAGGATAGTAAAGTCCGTCATGTTCAGTACCGCATACGCTTTGGACTACAACTGCCATCTTTTCTTCGCTGAGAAGATTGGCCGTTGTCTGGATATATGTCCTGCTGCCGGCATAGAATACTGATGCATATACGCTTTTGATCGCCTTACCCAGCATTCTGAGCATCTGATCCTTATTTTCCACAAGCGGAACCATATAGGTTGAATACACTCCGGCAAAAGGCTGGTAACTGCTGTCTTCCAGTTTTGAGCTCGAACGGACAGCAAAAGGGGAGCGAGCCTGATTTACATATACCCTGAGCTGCTCTACAAGCTTCTCCGGAAGTCTGGCAGCCACGAATTCTGACAGAATCTCTTCGTCAGACACGTCTGAATCAATTACATACTGCAGGTCATTCTCAAGTATGAACTGATCGAAATAGTCTGTTGCAATCACGACTGTCCTCGGAATGGATATCTTGACTCCCGGATATTTGTCAGCCAGTTTATGCTTATCTACCAGACTGTTGAGAAAAGCAAGTCCTCGTGCCTTTCCGCCGAGGGACCCGTCACCCATTCGGGAAAACCATATGTGCGTGCCATAGTTCTCTGTATCGAAATGGGCTATTACTCCTCGTCCCATAAGGGCATGGAAGTCATGTATCTGCTGGGAAACATAATGACGCATGTCCTCCACTGTTGCAAAATGGCTTTCCTGCACAGCCTTGACCTTTCCTCCAAGAGTAAATAGTCCACGTGCATAGAACCACTTTGAGAGAATGTTCTTTGACGTAGCCTTAAGAAGTATATCGTCAGGCAGGGTCTGAACAAGCGCTTCAAGTTCCTTAAGGTTTCCGGCACGACCGTATTCCATCCTGTTATCATCTCTGAAAATGAAGTCACCAAAGCCGAATTCCTCCTTGATGTAATCAGAAAGCTGAAGCATCAATGTCTTGGAGTATTTCTTTAGGAAACCAACCCCAATCTCCTGTGCTACATCAGCTATCGAAGCTTGAGAAGACTGCAGAAGCACAGGCATCATAGGATCGTCTGCCTTGATATGACGTACCAGCTTGACTCCAGCATCCCTGATCTCCTTATCTGGACCTTCATCCTTATGTTGTGTGAATCCGACATCCGAAATAACTCCGAGAAGATTGTTCTTATATTTCTCGTACATGCTAAGCGCATCGTCATAGTTTGTAGCCAGAAGAATCTTCGGGCGGGAGCGCTTTCGTATCTTTTTCTGCTGTTCGTTCAATGTTTCTGTCAGGAATTCCCTTGTCTGCATCAGGATCAGCTTATATAGCTCCGGAAGGTATGTAGAGTAATACTTGACAGAGTCTTCCACAAGCAGGATAGCCTGGACACCGACTCCAAGGATATCATGTTCCGCATTCTGCAGGTCCTCGAAAAGTTTGACGATAGCGACGATCAGGTCTGCGTTACCATGCCAGCAGAACATATAGTCGATGGCAGATGTATCCTGAAGGGCAAGGCGACGGTACACTTCCTTTGAGAAATGGGTAAGAAGGACAAACGGCAGGTTCGGCCTGTCATTCTTGATTTCAGATGCCAATGAAAAGACCTCCTTGTCGCTTACATTGTACATGCACATGACCATATCTATACCGACGACGGTATTCAGGAGTTCACGTGCCTCGGAAGCTGTCTGTACCCATATGAATTTCGGAGGATTACTCAGATTGAGATCGATATACTCCTTAAAAATCTGGGATTCGATCTGACCATCCTCTTCAAGAATGAATGCGTCGTAATTACTGCATATCATAAGAATCTTCCTGATCCTGTAGCTGATCAGTGATTCGTAATCGGTCTCATTTAGTTCCTTAAGCAGAACCGGTTCTATCGTATTCATATCTATCTGTAAAGTCTTCTACGGAATTCAGCAACTGTTATGGCTGTTGCAATTGCAGCATTCAGAGATTCCGATCCGGAATCATCGGCAGGATAAGGCGGTATGTACAGTCTGTCCGTCACAGATTCCGCCATCTTCTCCGAAATACCGGTTGACTCGTTTCCTATCACTATCATGGAAGGGGAGTCAGTGCCGTTATCAAGATCCTTCATGTACATGTTTTCCCCATCAAGGAAAGTTCCGAAAACATGTCCGCCTTTTTCAGTTATCATCTTAGATATCGCAGGCAGATCAACATAATGCATCTTCACTCTGAATATTGCACCCATGGTAGCCTGGACAACCTTAGGATTAAATACATCAACAGTATCTTTTGCAGCAAAAACAGCATCAATACCGAACCAGTCTGCAATCCTGAGGATGGTACCGAGATTTCCCGGATCCCGTATAGTATCCAAGGCAAGGTAAAGTCCTCCGTCGGCAAACATCTCAGAAAATACGGAGACGTCCTCTACGTAGATGTCAGACGGTTTTCTGACCACAGCAAGTGCCGGAGAAGGGGAGGACAGGGCTGTGATTCTGGACATTGCATCGATTCCGATATCTTCTGTCTTATAGACCTTTTCAACTGTCAGACCCGATGACAGAGCTTCTTCCACCATTTTGTCACCTTCTACGACAAACAGCCCATACTCGTCACGAAACTTCTTCTGTGACAAAGACTTGACTTTCTTTATCTCATTATTTGATATAGATGCCATATTTTTTACCATTCTCTATCTCACAAATATAGCAATTTTTCTGGCTAAAATTTTGAGAAAAGCATACTTTAAGATAAATTTGCGAGATAATCATGAAAAGGGTGTCAAGAATATTCGCAGCCATCGTTTTTGCTGCGATTGCTCTGTCCTGCAGTACCACTCGCGTCCTGCAGGAGGATCAGTATCGTCTTTCTGCCAACAAGATAACTGTCTCAAATGACAAGAAGTTCAATACAAGCAACTTGACGCCATACCTCAAGCAGAAACCGAACCCCTCTATCTTCTTCGGATGGAATCCGTTCCTCAGCGTATATAACTGGTCAAACGGCAAAGGTAAAGCCTGGGATAAGTTTGTTCAGAAAGTAGGACAAGCTCCGGTAATATATGATGCAGATCTTGTTGAAAGCAGCGTTGACAATATCAGGACCCATCTTGAATATCAAGGCTATTACGGATCTGATGTCTATGCAGACGTAAAAGTACGCAAAAGAAAGGTATCCGTATCTTACAACGTCACACTTGGTAAAAGATATCCGATCAGTTCAATCGAGTATATACTTCCGGAAAGAGGGGAGTTCAGTACTGATTTCCTTCAGGACAGTTCTATTTTCTCATTAAAACCTGGCAATTACCTTTCAGAAGCGTCGCTTGAGGCTGAGAGTGAGCGTATGAGCACCAGCATGAGAAACAAAGGATTCTTTGATTTCAACAAGAACCATTTCTTCTTTGAGGCAGACACACTCTCAAACAGTGATGAGGCTGCTTTAACGGTTACAATCAATGAATACACTCGTAACGAGAGTCCGCGTGACGCCGTTCCTATCAGAAAATATTACCTTGACAGCGTAGATATATCATATCCGGAAAACCTGAACATCAGACCTAGAGTTCTGAAGGAACTGACATCATTGGCTCCGGGCCAGATCTACAGCGAGGATGCTGTCAACAACACATACTCACGTCTGTCCGCGTTGAAGATCTTCAGTACCGTAAATATCGGTATGACTCCCAAAGACACAAATCTGGTTGATTGCTCTATTACACTGAACCAGTCGAAACTTCAAGGAATAAAGGTAAATCTTGAAGCATCTTCAAATTCATCCGGCCTGTTCGGTATATCCCCTCAATTATCCTATTACCATAAGAACATTTTCCGTGGAGGCGAAACATTGAATCTCAGCTTCATGGGTAATTTCCAGTTCAAATTCAACGACAATGTACGTTCGAATGAATTCGGAGTATCCGGAGGTCTCAGTTTTCCTAATTTCTTCCCTCTTCCTTACCACATGTTTACAGGTCCGTCCATCCCACGTACTGATATAAACATGTCATATAATTATCAGGACCGCCCGGAATATACCCGAAACATCATTTCGACATCATACGGTTACAGCGGCAATGTAAGGAACAGGTTCTTCTATCAGGCCTATCCGCTCCAGATGAACATAGTGAGGCTTTTCAACCTCGATTCCGATTTCTATGCATCTCTTGCTGACGATCCGTTCCTCAGAAATGCATATCAGGACCACTTTGACCTGGGATCAGGACTCATGCTCTACTACACGACAAATGCCGAAAGCATACCTGAGTCAAGCTTCTTCTTCACAAGATTCCAGTTTGACATCGCTGGTAATGTGCTTTCCTGCTTCAACGGACTCATGCAAGAGGACAGCAACGGCTCACGCATGATATGGAATACTCCATATTCACAATTCGTCAGGGGAGAGGTGACATTCGGACGCACATGGATATTCGGAAGAAATTCAGGACAGTCCATTGCAACCAGACTTCTCGCAGGTGCCGGTTATGCATACGGCAACTCCAATGCACTTCCTTTCGAAAAACACTTCTATGCAGGAGGTTCCAACAGCTTGAGAGGATGGCAGACAAGAACAGTAGGACCAGGTCTCTCTCAGATGGACCATTCATTCGTCATTCCGAACCAGACCGGTGACATGAAGCTCGAAGCAAACATTGAATACAGATTCAACCTGTTCTGGAAAGTTGCAGGAGCTTTGTTTGTGGATGCCGGAAACGTATGGACCTTAAGAAGCAGTGGGGAAGGTAACAGCTATGAATCCATGTTCCGTTGGGATACCTTCGGCGAAAGTATAGCCGCAAACTGGGGAACCGGTATCAGACTTAATTTCGGATTCCTTCTTCTTCGACTTGACATGGGTATCAAGATACACGATCCGGCAAGAGTCGATAAATGGGTACGACCAGACCAATGGTTCAGGAACGATGGTTTCGCCGTACATTTCGGTGTGGGATATCCTTTCTAGAATTGTATCCGGAAACTGACTTTATTTCCCGTAATATTTAGGCCAAAGCGACTCCAGACGAGCACGTAACCCATCCTCCTGCCTATTGTCGTCAGGCTCATAGAATCTGTGTCCGGACAGGCCTTCCGGCATGAATTCCAAGTCAGCAAAATGCCCTGGATAATCGTGTGCATATTTATATCCGTCGCCATATCCGAGCTCACCCATCAGCTTTGTCGGAGCGTTTCTCAGATACAGAGGGACTGAAGCAGTCTGTGTATTCTTTGCCATTTCCATGGCTTCATTGATTGCCTTGTAGGCAGAGTTGCTTTTGGCTGATGATGCCAGATAGATTGTAACCTCAGCCAAAGGGATACGGGCTTCAGGCATACCTATGTTATGGACTATCTGAAAACATGAATTTGCAAGAAGCAGTGCATTAGGATTTGCCAGTCCGACATCTTCTGCTGCGAGAATGCAGAGACGACGTGCTATGAAAAGGGGATCCTCCCCTCCATCCAGCATCCTTGCAAGATAATATACCGCAGCATTAGGATCAGAACCTCTTACGCTCTTTATGAATGCAGAAATCACATCATAGTGCATCTCACCACCCTTGTCATAAATCGCGATATTTTCCTGAAGGCAAGCTGTCACGGTTTTGTTATCGATTACAACTTCCTTGTCTCCAGCAAATGAACCTACGACTATTTCGAGAATGTTCAGCAGCTTTCGTGCGTCACCGGCGCTATGACGGAAAAGCGCATCTGTCTCCTTGATGTTGATCTTTCTATGTTTCAGTATCTCATCCTCTTTCACAGCACGCTCCAGAAGACTCTGAAGATCAACACTTTCCAAAGACTTGAGCACAAACACCTGACAACGGGACAAAAGGGGAGTGATGACTTCAAATGAAGGGTTTTCTGTAGTTGCACCGATAAGAACAACTGTACCGTCTTCTACTGCTCCAAGGAGAGCATCCTGCTGTGATTTATTGAAACGGTGAATCTCGTCAATAAAGAGAATCGGAGAAAGTCCTGCAGAAAAAATTGACCCCGAACGTGCCTTGTCTATGACTTCGCGGACATCCTTGACACCGGCACTGACCGCAGACAATGTATAGAACTCACGGCCTAACGACTTGGCCACAATCCTAGAAAGAGTGGTCTTACCGACACCAGGAGGCCCCCATAAAATGAACGATGACAGGTTTCCTGTCTCGATCATGTTACGCAAGATACAGCCTTTGCCGATAAGATGAGATTGCCCCACATACCCGTCAAGGGTCTGGGGGCGCATCCTTTCTGGCAATGGCGGCAACATCCTGCCGCGGCCTATGTTTTCATTGTCTATCATATCTCTTTACCGAAGACCCAACGTTTCTTATGTTGTTCCTTTTCAAACGGAGACCACATTGCCTGCACCTTAGCATTTGTCTCAAGATTTGCATTGGTCTCAGCATATTTGAATCCCAGTTCCTTATAAGTCTGGAAGAGATCGCAGAACAGCAGGGCATTGACTCCCTTGCTCTGATAATCCGGCCTTACGCTGATAAGAAGCATGTCCAAGGTATCAGGTCTTTTCCAGAACATTGTCTTGAGAAGATGCCACCATCCGAACGGGAAAATCTCGCCGTTACATTTCTGAAGAGCTTCCGAGAGGGAAGGGATGGTAATACCCATGGCAATCAGTTCGCCATTTTCATTCTCAACGAAACTGAACATCCTCGGATCTGCAAGACT
>JAEIGA010018080.1_pt1 | contig 10738 bp, 8 predicted proteins | sample 9270691 | NCBI WGS metagenome assembly JAEIGA01 (sample SAMN17057246, study PRJNA624740) | gut metagenome | biome: biome; isolation source: fecal sample | host: Bos grunniens | place: China: Xizang | collected 2019 | reverse complement strand
TTACTCATTCACAATGAAACTATTACATTATGCCGGGGCGGAAAAAATGCTTATACGATAAGGCTTCTTGCACTTAGAAAAAGCGCGATGGTTTCGTATCAAAACCATCGCGCTAATTTGGTCGAGGTGACAGGATTCGAACCTGCGGCCTCTGCGTCCCGAACGCAGCGCTCTACCAAACTGAGCCACACCTCGTTATTAAGCTATTAATATACAGCCTAATAATTATATATTTAATTCACTTAAATGTCAACATTTTTATTCAAAATATTTAATATTTATTTATATCAATAATAAGTCAATTATCATATATCTCCGAAAAGCACTTTAGGCACTACTTCGGGAGGAATATCAAGTGCCGCCGCAAGCTCGCCGAACAATAGCTCTTCGGTGCATTTAAGGTGTTTTTCGTCAATAAAACCAAGCTTTTTTAGCCTTTTTTACCGCTTGCTTTTTAGAATATATTTTTATCGCAAGCTCTAAAAGCTCATTACAGCTATGACTTTCAAGCATAGCCCTGTAATCTTCCTCACCCTGCACATCAAGTGCCTTGTTACAAATCTCGGGCACTGTCTCAACAAGCTTTTGTGCTTCGGTTTTTGAGATAATTGCACGGATAAAAACCTTATCGCTATCGACAGGTGCATATATAACATTATTTTGCTGATACATCCGTTTAAAAAAATTGTTCCGACAACCGAATTCTCGCCTGTCGGAACAACCAGTTGCAATATTATTTTAGCACATTTAAAAATTAAATGTAAGCAAAATTTTTATCTTTCCTCACGGAAATATGAAAGACCCAAATGCGCCGGCGGCTGATTTTCACGCTTTTTACGCATACTTGTTATTACAAGAACAATTATTGTAACAAGATACGGCAACATATTAATAAGCTCTTTTGCACTGCTTGAAAGCCCCGGAATATAAACGCAAAGGATATAAAGTCCGCCGAAAAGGAAGGAACTTAAAATTGCCATACTCGGTCTCCAGATTGCGAAAATAACTATTGCAATTGCAAGCCAACCTCGATCGCCAAAGCCGTTATTTGTCCAAGCGCCGCCGGTATAATCCATAACAAAGTACAGACCGCCCAAGCCCGCAATCGCTCCGCCGATAACGGTTGAGAGATATTTATATTTAGTTACGCTTATGCCCGCTGCATCCGCAGTAGCGGGATTTTCGCCCACCGCACGCAGATTAAGTCCCACACGGGTGCGATTAAGGATATAAGAGGTCAAAAGCGCAATAATAATGGCCGCATACGCCAAAAAGCCGAGGGATAAAAAGGTTTTACCGAAAAGTCCCAGCTTATCCGCAAAGGGAAGGCTTACTTTATAGTAGCTCCCCGTAGTAATAAGCGAAATGGAGCCGCTTTCGCCGAAAAAGCTTAAAAGCGAGCCACCGAAAAAGTTTCCGACCCCCATTCCAAAGGTTGTAAGCGCAAGACCCGTAACATTTTGATTTACCCTAAGAGTGATTGTTAAAAAGCTGTAAATCAAAGCCATAAGAGCCGAGCCTGCAATCGAACAGATAAGCGGAATAAGAATGCACCAGAGTGCCAAAGGATTATCGGTAAAATGCTCATAAAGATAGCCGCCGATAATACCTGAAATACCGCCGATGTACATAATCCCCGGTATACCAAGGTTCAGATTTCCGCTTTTTTCGGTGATTATTTCACCCGTCGCTCCAAAAAGCAGGGGGATTCCCTGAATAATGGCGGCGTTTATAAATGCAAATACCGTACTAAGCATTATTTTGCCTCCTTCTGCTTTGAGCGCTTGTTAATTTGATAGTTGATAAAAAATTCACAGCCGATTATGAAGAAAATAATAATTCCCGTAAGAATATCCGCAACGCTTTCGTTAAGACGGAAAGCTGTTGCAATCTCGCCCGCTCCCCTTTGCAGGAATACTATCAGGAATGATGTTATCACCATAACTATCGGGTTGAACTTTGCAAGCCAGGACACCATAATCGCAGTAAAGCCCATTCCGCCCGCCAATTCCTTTGAAATGGTATGGTTAGTACCGGAAACCAGCAGAAAGCCCGCAACACCGCATACAGCGCCCGAAATAATCATTGTACGAATGATAACCTTTTTAACATTTATTCCGATATAGCGTGCGGTATTCTCGCTCTCGCCTACAACCGAAATTTCGTAACCCTGCTTACTGAATTTAAGGTAAATAAACATAACCGCGGTCAAAACCGCAACTATAAGTATATTGAATAAATACTTCTTGCCGAACAAATCAGGCATCCAACCGCTGCCTGTAGCCTGATTTATAACACCCATTACGCTTGAGCCGCTGGGAACCCACACCATAATAAAAAATGAAACAAGCTGAATTGCAACATAGTTCATCATAAGAGTAAAAAGACTTTCGTTAGTTCCCCAATATGCCTTAAAGAAGGCAGGAATAAGCCCCCATATAACTCCGCCTAAAAGACTCGCTATAAGCATTACAATAATCAAGAGCCAGTTTGGCATACTGTCTTTAACATAAAACATACACGCCGCACTTGCAAGACCGCCTATTAGCACCTGACCCTCGGCACCGAGGTTCCAGAATTTCATTTTAAATGCAGGAGTGACAGCCAGCGATATGCACAGCAGCATTGCGAGATTTTGCAGTAAAATCCATACCTTACGCTCTGAGCCAAAGCTACCCTCTATCATGGTTTTATAAACCTGAAGCGGGTTATAATCGGTTATCATCACTATTACAATAGCACAGATGAAAAGCGCCGCAACTATCGCCACAAGGCGTATAAGCCAAGCCTTCCACCAAACTATATCGGCACGCTTTGTGATATAGAAAAGCGGCTCATGAACCCGTTTTTCGCTATTATTCATTTTCGCCGCCTCCTTTAGTATTGGTCATCATCAAGCCTATATTATTCTTGTCGGCAGTCCTGCCGTCAACTATTCCTGCTATTTTGCCGGAACCTATTACCATAATGCGGTCACAAAGCTCGATAAGCACATCCAAATCTTCACCCACAAAAATAACCGCAACTCCGTTTTCCTTTTGCTGATTTAAAAGATTGTAAATGGCATAGGAAGAATTTATGTCAAGCCCTCTTACAGGATACGCCGCCATAAGCACGGTGGGAGCCGCCGCTATTTCACGGCCTACAAGCACCTTTTGCACATTTCCCCCCGAAAGCTTTCTTACGGGTGTAGTAGCACTGGGGGTTACTACCTCAAGCTGTTCAATGATGGTTTCTGCAAGGTCCCTCGGTGATTTGCGCTCCAAGAACATTGACTTGCCCTTACGGTAGCTCCTAAGCATCATATTGTCCACAATATCCATATTGCCCACAAGACCCATGCCGAGCCTGTCCTCGGGCACAAAGGAAAGGCGAACGCCAAGGTCCCTTATCTGCATGGGAGTTTTATCACGAAGATTGTCTGCAGAGCCTGTTTTAGGGTTATTATAAATAATTTCGCCTTCGTCAATATGCTGAAGTCCGGCGATAGCTTCAAGCAGCTCACGCTGGCCGCTTCCCGCTATTCCCGCTATTCCCAAAATTTCACCCGAGCGAGCGGTGAAAGAGACATTATCAAGGACGCTTACACCCTCACGGTCTTTACAGCTAATATTCCTTACAACCAGTCTATCCTGCGGATTTTTGGGCACGGTACGCTCAATATTAAGCTCAATTTTTTTGCCCACCATCATTTCGGTAAGCTCTGCCTCATTGGTCTTAGCAGTTTCTACCGTGCCGATATACTCGCCCTTGCGAAGTACAGCTACACGGTCGGAAAGAGAAAGAACCTCATGAAGCTTATGGGTTATAATGATTACTGCCTTTCCGTCCTCCCGCATTCTCCGAAGAACATCAAAAAGCTTCTGCGTTTCCTGCGGAGTAAGTACCGCTGTCGGCTCATCAAGAATGAGAATATCCGCACCTCGGTAAAGCACCTTAATGATTTCCACCGTCTGCTTTTCGGAAACCGACATCTCGTATATTTTCTTATCAGGATTAATATTAAAACCGTATTTCTCGCTTATTTCGGCAACCCTTGCGCTTACCTTTTTAATGTCATAATTGCCCTGTTCCTTAAGCCCGAGCACCACATTTTCAGCCGCAGAAAAAACATCTATAAGCTTGAAATGCTGGTGAATCATACCGATTTTATATTTAAACGCATCCTTAGGAGAGCGGATAACCGCCTCCTCTCCGTTTATAAAAATCTGTCCTTCGTCGGGATAGTAAATACCTGAAATCATATTCATAAGGGTGGTTTTACCGCTGCCGTTCTCTCCTAAAAGCGACAAAATCTCCCCGCCGTAGACCGACAGATCAACATTACTGTTAGCAACAACATTGCCAAAGCGCTTGGTTATGCCCCGCAATTCAATCGCCGCACTGCCCACACGCATCACACCTTTCTTAAGTCTCAATCCTCAAAACAAAGTATCCCGAAATACCCTCTTTTCAGGATTGAGTTTATATATTGTTCAAAAGCATTCAAGGCGGAGCGAGAAACGCTCCGCCCGAATATGAATTTATAAATTATTCGCTGATACCGTCGATATACTTAATATCAAAGTAAGGAGCTGATCTGTCGGTTGACTCAGCAAATGCGCCGTCCTTTACAGCTTCGCTGTCGGGTACGAAGTCGCCGTTGTCAACGATGTCTGCGGTGTAGCTGTCAAGCTTTTTACCGCCTACGGTGAAGGTGTCGGTATCGAATACCTTGATTTCGCCCTTCATAAGCTTCTGCTTAACTTCGTCAAGCTTTTCCTTTGTGCCGGCAGCGGCAACCTTGGCGTTGAGCTCGGTAAGAGCTACATAACCCTCTGCCATAGTTCCGCAGTAATCAGACTCGATTGTGCCGCCCTCAAGAGCTGCATTTATAATCTTCTTGAAGTAAGGAGCCCAGTCGATCTTTGAAGAAATCAAAGCGGTGTTCGGACCCATAGAGATAGTGCTGATGTTGTAAGCAACATTAGGAACGCCCTTCTCTTCGCATGCCTTAGGAGCGCCCTCGGAGTCAGCGTGCTGGCTGATAAGAACACAGCCTGAGTTGATAAGGTTAAGAGCAGCCTCTTTTTCCTTAGCAATATCAAACCAAGAGTTGGTGTACGTAACCTTCATTGTAGCGGATTCACAAACAGAGCGTGCGCCGAGGAAGAAGGAAGTCATACCCGAAACAACCTCTGCATAGTTGAATGCGCCTACATAACCGATTACAGCCTTGTCAGCAGTAATGGTGCCTTTTTCGATCATTTCATTGAGCTTCATACCTGCGGCAACACCTGCAAGGTAACGGCCCTCATAAATTGAAGCGAAAGCATTGTGGAAGTTTGCAACCTTTGCGGTCTGAGCCTTTGTTCCGGTAGCGTGGCAGAACTGAACATCAGGGTACTCCTGAGCAGCCTGAAGAATAAAGCTTTCGTGACCGAAAGAGTTTGCAAAGATTACATTGCAGCCATCATCAGCAAGCTGAGCTGCTGCTTCATAACAAGCACTGCTCTCTTCAATATTGGTCTTTATAAGAACCTGATCGTCTGTAAGACCGAGTTCAGCCTGAGCAGCCTTTAAAGCCTGAATGAAGTTGTTGTCATAGGTAGAGTTTTCATCGTGAAGGCAAATAAGACCGATTTTGAAGTTTTCCTTTTCAACCTTTTCGATTGTAGCAGGTACAGTCTTTTCAACCTCATCGATTGTCGCAACCTTGGCATTGTTGCCGTCGGAGCTTGTGTCCTTGCTGCCGCAGCCTGCAAAAGCAAAGAGCATTGCAAGGCACAGAAGCATTGCTGTGATTTTTTTCATAATTTTTTCTCCCTCCAAAAAAATTTATGATAAGCGGAATTACCGCATATATCCTTTACTGTTTACGGAAAACGATTTTGCCGTCCTCCATACTGTCTATTATGGCAAGAGATTCAACCCTTATACCATAATCACGAAGCTCGTCCCCGCCGTGCTGAAAGCCTTTTTCGATAGCACAGACAGCACCTACGGAAGAAGCGCCTGCCTGAGCGACAATATCAAGAAGTCCCTTTAAAGCCTTGCCGTTTGCAAGGAAATCGTCTACAATAAGCACATTATCCTTATCGCTTAAATAATCGCCTTCGACAACAACGGTATAATCCGTACCGTGGGTATATGAATGGACCACTGTTTTATATACATCGCCCGAGACATTGCTTGTCTTATGCTTTTTGGCGAAAACAACGGGAATATGCAATGCCGCTCCCGCCGCAAAGGCTATAGGAATACCTGAGGTTTCGATAGTAAGGATTTTTGTGACCTTTTCGTTGCCGAAAAGTCTTGCTATTTCCTTGCCCATCTCCATAATAAAGTCAACATCAATCTGATGATTTAAAAATGAGCCAACCTTTAAAATATTGCCGGGCAAAACCTTACCCTCTTTAAGTATCTTTTTCTCCAAAGCTACCATCTATTACGGTACTCCTTTATTTATTACAGTTGCTCATCTATTAAAAAAAGCAGACCTATACCTATAAGTCTACCAATTAAGCTTGTCCGAAAGCCAATAGTCGCAGCTTAGTGGCGTGCGGTAGAAACATTTGGGCCATACATCCAAACCTATACTGGCAGATATTAAATAATACAATGTTATCGTATCACATTACCCCGCCAAAGTCAACAAAATAGAATTTCTTTTTTTAAATTTGTTCATATTTACAATTTAAGTATATCTAAAAAGGGCAAATTGTCGAAAAAACAGCGATAATAAAATTTTATATCAGAAGAAACAAAGAGGCGGGTGCTTGCACCCGCCTTCTAAATTCTAATGTCTAATTTCCGCAATACAGTCAGCAACATATATGCCCATAGCACCAGATTGAGAAAGTCCTCGGCAGATACCGCTGCCGTCGCCAATAATGTAAACACCGTCAATAAGCTCGAATTTTTCGTTCATAAACACGGGGCGGATTGAATAGTATTTGCTTTCACAGCCGTAAAGCAGGGTATCGTCATTTGCAGTTCCCGGAGCCACTCGGTCTAATGCATAAACCGTCTCAATAATATTGGTCAATATTCTATGGGGAAGCACAAGGGAAATATCACCCGCAGTAGCCTTTAGAGTAGGAGTGACGGTGTTTTGACCTAATCTGTGGTCATTTGTTCTTCTGCCGCGCACCAAATCGCCGAAGCGCTGAACCAGCACATTGCCGTTTCCTATCATATTAGCAAGGCGTGAAATACTCTCGGCGTACTCGGTGGGCTGATTAAAGGGCTCGGTAAAACGAATACTCGAAAGAATTGCAAAGTTGCAGTTATCGGTCTTCTTGTCGTTATCGGCAAAGGAGTGACCGTTAGCGGTTATAATTCCGTGGTTATTCTCAGCAGAGACAAGTCCCCCCTTATTAAAGCAGAACATACGGCAGCGGTCTTCAAAGGTCTTTGTTTTGTAAAGAATTTTCGGCTCGTAAATTTGGTCGGAAAATTCCTTCCAGATTATATCCTTCATCTCTACCCTTACGCCAATATCAATATGGTTTGAACGCATATGCACGCCGAAGGTACGGCAAAAATCCGCAACAAAGTTTGCGCCGCCGCGTCCCGTAGCTATAATTATCTTCTCAGCTTCAATAGTCTCGCCGTTTGTGTAGCAAAGCTTATATCCGCCGTCGGTCTTCTCTACCCTTTCACAGTCGTAGAAAGCCAACATTTCTGTGCCGTCCTCTGCCAACGCACGGATAAGATTCTGCATTGTGATGAAGTTCTTATCCGTACCCAAGTGCTTTACATTCATATCAAGCAAACGCAGATTGTTTTGTAAGCATTTAAGCTTTAAGGCTTCGTTTGATTTGTAAACCTTAGGCTCGCCCGAGGTACAGTAGGTATTTAAAATCTTATCTACCTCATCTATATATTTATTAGCAGTGTCGTCACCAAGCTCCTCGCCAAGAGTTCCGCCGTATGCCGTACCGAGATTGAATTTACCGTCCGAAAAGGCACCTGCTCCCGCATAACCGCTCGTAATAGAGCAATGCTTACAGTGTACGCAGGTATTGTTCTTACCTGCAGGACAACGCCTGTTTTCAAGGGTATTTCCCCGTTCGGTAATTACAATTTTAATATCGGGAATATTCTTGTGCAGACGGTAAGCCGCCATAAGTCCGCCTATTCCTCCGCCAATTATTGCAACATCGTATTTTTTTTGGGACATTTCATATCATCCTTTAAAAAATTTTACAACGCAATAAATCGGGCTGCGCTTTTCATTCCGAAAGCACAGCCCCTACTGCTTTCATATTTTAAGCTAAAAGTTTTATTTTATCAACTGTTTTTTATCAATACTGTGAATCTATAGTTTCTCCATTTGCGACCTTTTCAATCAGTCTCAAAACTTTTTTTAATTCAGTAGCATTCACCTTTCCCATATCCGTACCGTTGATGCTGTATTGATATTTGGTTTCGCTTGATTTTACAAAATCTACGGTAACAGCATTGCGTGAAGGCTCTGAATATGAGAAAATCAGCGATATTTCTGGTTCTCCGCCAAGCTTTTCAATCGTATAATCCGAGCAGGAAAGCCTGATACACACTTCATAAAAGTTCTGAAAATTTTTGGTGATAAGCTTTTCACCCTCATAGGTGATAACATAGGTTTCCTCTGCATCCTCGCTGTCATCGTAAACAATGTCAAATTCATAGGTTTTATCCGGTGTTTTCACCGTAAAATTCGACAACTCTCTGATTGACTGTAAGCAGACCCAATCAGCATAATAATCGGTGGTTTTGTAATCGATAAAGGGAATATTGGCCACCGTTATCTTTTTTATAAGCTTTGCGCCGTCATACCATATTGCATAGTTGCCGTCCTCCTGCTGTTTAAAGAGATAAGCGGTAGTAAAGGAACCGATTTTTATTGTAGCAGTAAGGTCGGGATTATCAAGGCCAAGTTGTTTACGGGCAGCGACGGAATCGTCAAAGGAGTATGCGCCCGAAGCCGAAACGCCGTTTTTAAAAAGGCCGAATATATCCGAAACATTATCGGCAATTCTCTTTGTGGGAGAAACCACCAAATAAGAGGCATAATCCGAAAAAATTTCGTCTGTATTAGGTGTTAAAACTACCTTTTCAGGATAATTTTTGCCTGTAAGGGTTATTGTATCAAAGGAGGTGAGCTCTCCATCTTCGGTATAATCCGCCATAGCGTCGGTCACGGTAACGGCGGGCACCTGACTTTTTTCAGCAAGACTCAGTGCATCAAAGGTAAAATTATCCTTAACGGTGCTTTCTGTTACATATATTTTGTCATCAGTTGAAAGCTTAACATAAATTCCCGTGCCGTCAGGTGATTCGGTTCCCACTAATATTGAAAATTCCGAGCCGTCATTTTTAACGACATCCACCTTAATCACAGGTGCTTCAAGACCGCACTCAGCGGCAGTTTTAGAGGTGATTTCTCTTGAAGCCGAAAGCAAAGCGGCATCCCCCGCAATATTGCCAATAGTCAAAGAATCGACAAGTTCCTTATCGTAGCCGTCAAGGTACCAATTAATTTCGGTCGTTGAGCCCGACGAGTTGGAAGAATCGGTTTCGACAGTCTCTTCTGCCGAATACAGCTTAAAGGTGCCGTTTTCGTTTGTAACGGTAACCGTTTTATAATCATCCGAATTCTCATCGATTACCTTTATAGTCTCGATAGAAGGCGAGGAAGAGCCCTCTTCGCGTTCAGGTATTAGCTTTATAACCGCAACCGTTCCTCCCGCAAGTACAGCAACAGCAAGAACGGCTGAAATGATTACGGGCAAAAGCTTTTTCTTATGTCTTACAGTTGTTTTTTTATGCTCTGCAGGGTCAGAAAAGACGGTTGAGCCTTCGTCCCCGGACGCAGATTCGGTTTCCGACTGTAAAATTTCCTCAACTATATTTTCTTTTTCGGGAAAATCACTCATTACGCATTCTTTCTCCTAATAAAGATGTAAATACCTATAACAACACAGGCAATCGGGAATATAATCATAAATATAGCCCTTACAACTCTTAATGAAGATTCGGTTACTGAATCCGAAAAGCTTTCATTTGTTATGGTCTTTGAAACAAAGGAAATGCCTGTATCCTCAGCTCCCACTGCCCGTTCTGCTGCGGCAAGGGTTATATTCTTGTTTGAAACTGAGGACTGCTCGTTATAGGAGGAATAAATAAACTCAAGGCTGCTGAAAGCAAAAACATAGCTTTTAAGCTCATTGTTGTCACTGTCATAGTTTACGGTTTTCGACTGAACTACAGATGAATAACTCTGTTTTGGATACTCGTCTGCACCGGTCCAATTAGCGGCTGTTCCTACGGGAGCTGCCACCACCGTTTCGGGTGTGCTCATAAGCGAGGTTACGGTAATACGGCCCTCGGCTTCAAAAGCGGCGGTAATAGGCACATTATAGCCTGTAATACAGAGATTCATACCCTTTGTAATATCATTATCGCTGCTTGTGGGGAATGTTATAAGAGTCATCGGGTCATCAGGGCTACGGTAACGCGAATCTGTTTCAAACATTATTCCTTCGCCTACGGCAATTCCCCATTCTCCAAGGAAATCATAAAAATTCGTAAGATACGGCGCTGATGCGTCGGCAAAGAAGATAAGTCCCTTATCGAGCTTTCCGTCATTATCGAGGAATTCCGAGAGAGCCTCAAGCTCAGAGCCTAAAAAGTCGGTGGTGGGTGCCGGTATAATAACCGCATCGTACTCTTTTGAAATACTGCCTATCATACTGTCGGAAATCACGGTGATTTC
>JAEIGA010018079.1_pt1 | contig 10738 bp, 6 predicted proteins | sample 9270691 | NCBI WGS metagenome assembly JAEIGA01 (sample SAMN17057246, study PRJNA624740) | gut metagenome | biome: biome; isolation source: fecal sample | host: Bos grunniens | place: China: Xizang | collected 2019 | reverse complement strand
GAGACACAGCCGTCAATTGCGACATCACCTCCCATTGTCCCGCCCTTATCGGTTGTTCAATGGAATGTAAATCCAATTCGGACAGACGCTTGAGTTTCTCCATGGCCTCATTGGGAGCAAAAGCCCCATTTGCATCCACACGCAATTCTATTTCAGATGCAGAAAACTGTTTCCGGATATAACGCAACAAATCCAATTCCTCATCAAAACAGATAGCACCTATTTTCAGCTTAACACACCGATATCCGGCATCTATCTTATTACGAATCTGTTCATACATAGACGCATAATCACCCATCCATATCAATCCATTGATACAAATCCCCTCTTCACCACGAGAAAAAGGAGTATCCCATAACGCATAACTTCCTCTCTCTAAATGCCGTAAAGCCGTTTCCAAAGCGAAGACCATTGACGGATATCGCTTCCATTTTTCTACATTCAATACACCTGTCTGGCAAACATCATTACAAAGTAAGCGCAATACATCTTCATATTCCGGTATGTCATCACAACTCAATAAAGGTAGCGGTGCACATTCTCCCCACCCCTCCCGTTCAGGTTGCTTACCATCCGTCATTCGTACATACCACGATTTCCTTTCCGTATAAACCCCTCGAGATGTTCCTGCCGGTTTCTTGAAATGGAAAACCTTCGGAATAATTTCCACCGTATACCGATTCATACTTTTACTAAATTTATTTCATCAGATAAATACCACGCAAAAATATATAAAATAAAGGCATCGTGCACACCATTCACTTCTGTTTTACCAATTTGTGAAAAGAAAAATGATATGCATTTTTTAATAACGGAATATAAATTGCGATAAAAATGCATAACTTTGCAACAAATCAGACGCACGATACATAATTAGATGCAGAAGCCTAATTTTATAGAATGCATAAATGCTCACGAGTTGTCAGCTTTTGAGCAGCTCTATCAACAATATTATAAGACACTCACCTTATATGCCTATAATTTTGTCGGCAGCCAAAGTGAGGCGGAAGATATTGTACAAGATGTTATCGTTGCAATATGGTTACGGGAAGACACCTTTGAGAACCAAAGAAGTTTTGAGGCCTACCTATACAATGCCGTAAAATTCAAATCCATCAATGTCCTTAAAAGGAAAAATTTAGCCCAACGCTATATTGATGAGAATAGTGCAGAACTCAACAATACATCAGAGGGACAATTCTCCATTGAAGAATTATACATTGAATTGTTCAAGGCCATAGATAACTTGCCTAAACGTTGTCGCGAAGTCCTATTATTAGGTATGGAAGGGAAAACCAATGCCGAAATTGCCCAATTACTGAATCTGTCCATTGAAACTGTAAAGACACATCGTAAAAGAGGGCTAAGCATTTTGCGCGATACATTAAAGGAATCACCTGCCCTCGGTCTGATTGCCATAATGTTCATTGTATCACCCTTCAAGGAACTGGCTGAAAGATTCGTTTAAATATTCCTTTAAAATTTACATTTAGTCCAACAAAGGAGGTTTAGAAACTATCTTCTTGACATTCAAATCTCCTTTTTTGATACTTTTTGTTACATTTTTATACTAAAATTCACTTTTTTTGATTTTTCATTACCCACTTTTGCATATTTAATTGTTATTGTTTTGAGTGAAATACACAAACAAAAATGGAATTAGACAATAACAATAATCAAATTTACCAACTTATTGTAAAAAGTCTATTAGGAACGGCTGATCAATCAGAACGGGAAAACTTACGGCATCTCATGGATAAAAATGAAGATGTACGCAAATTCTATGAGCAGTTTTCATTACGTAAGGATTTTATACAAAAGTACCGAGTATATAAAACAACAGAAGAAAGAACTGCTTTTGAAAACTTCAAGCATCGTATTCACCACGCTTCTATCCGCCAGTGGGCGTGGTGGAGAAAAATATCAATTGCAGCTTCTATCATAGTTGTCTTGGGGGGCATTTCTTTCTTATTGATAAAAAAACAACAAGAATATGCCACTCAAAAAATGGTAGCAGTCTTACCTAACACATCCATTGTATATCTGACAACAGCCAATGGCACACAAATCCCTTTGGGGCAAAACGAAGGTAAGGAACACCAAATAGACATGGATGGTATCAAGGCCAACGACAAAAAAGGAACGTTAAACGTACATGAAACAGAAGAAGTCAAACTACAAACTGTTACCGTACCGCGTGGAGCAGAATACAATGTCACTCTTCCAGATGGAACAGAAGTACACCTGAATGCAGAAAGCAGTATTACATTCCCTACACGCTTTGGTAAAGATGCCAGAAAGGTGACCCTTACGGGAGAAGCATACTTCAAAGTACGTCCGACAAATGAGAACACCCCATTTTATGTTCTCACCAACGACATCATTGTTCGTCAATATGGTACAGAGTTCAACATCAACAGCTATCCGTTATCTGCAACATTCGTTACTCTCATCAAAGGAAGCATTGGTGTAACCCAAGGCAAAGACATCCCCACCACGCAGCAAATGAGCCCGACATACACCATGCTCACTCCAGGTTATCAAGCTGTTTGTGAAAAGAATTGCCCCATTACCATTAAGGCTGTCAACCTTGAAACTGTAGTTGGCTGGCACGAAGGATGGTTCCGATTTGACAATGCTCCACTATCATGGATAGCCAATGACTTGGAACGCCAATATGACATCAATATTGATGTAGATAAAAAAATAGATAATATGCGTTTTACCGGCAGCATCTCTAAAAATGAAGATTTGGGTCATATACTTGACGCCATCTGCCAAAGCAGTAACATCACTTATATAGCTGATGACGAAATACTTAGAATCAAAGAAAAAAGTATCATATCCCAATTAATACACCGATAAAGCATGGAAAGACATTGCAATATATGTAACAGAATAAAACTTAGAGCTACTCTTGTCATTGCCACGTTACTACTGACATTAAACACTCTCGGTCAATCTATAGGGGCATATCCTATAACACTGAATCTGAATAATGCCCCCATTAAAACACTGTTTAGCAGAATACAACAGCAAACAGGATTGAACTTTATTTACAATTCTGAAGAAATCACAGGAATGCCGGACATTACCATATCCACCAATAATGAACCGGTAGAAAGTGTGCTCAACCGCATATTCAAGAATACCAATTTTGAATACCGCCTCAAAAACAAGATGATCACCGTTAAACAAAAGTACAAATCTAATACCCCCACAGCAACCCCTCAGCGCAGACATATCAGTGGAAAAGTATGCGATTCAGATGGCGAACCGCTACCGGGAGCTGCCATTAAGATAAAAGGTACAAGTATGGGTGTCGCAACCGATATTGACGGCCGTTTCGTCTTGGAAATGCCTAATAATGAAGAAAGTACCATCATTGTTTCATACGTGGGTATGAAAAGCCGTGAAATAGACACTCAAAATAAGAGTCGTTTAGAAATCACCTTACAAGAGGATGTTGCCATGATGAAAAGTTTGGAAGTCGTTGGCAATGGTATGTTCGTACGTCGTACCGAGAGTTTTACCGGTTCGGCAGTAACATATAATGGCGACCAACTCCGCCTGGCAGGAAGTCAAAACGTAATTGCCAGTCTGAAAAACCTCGACCCTTCGTTCATTGTAAACGAAAGCGTCGATTTTGGTAGCAACCCCAATGTGATGCCGGACATTCAAATACGAGGACAAAACAACATAGATTTAAAAGGCGATTATGCCACAAACCCCAATCAACCACTGTTCATTTTGAATGGATTTGAAACTACAATTGAGAAAGTAGTGGATATGGATATGAACTTGGTAAAAAGCATTACGTTGTTAAAGGATGCAGCCGCAAAAGCCATTTATGGATCAAAAGCAGCCAACGGTGTTGTCGTGATAGAAACAGTACAACCGGAAGCGGGCAGACTTCGTGTCAGCTATAATGCAAGTTTGGATATTACCGCACCGGATTTGACCAGCTATGACCTTTGTAATGCTTCAGAAAAGCTACAAGCTGAAATTCTCGCCGGGAAATATACATCCAACAATGCCTATACCCAGGCCGAACTCAATGCCGAATTGTATGAACTGCAAAAAGAAGTGGCACGCGGTGTTGACTCTTATTGGATGGCACAACCATTACGCACCGGAATCGGACAAAAGCACTCTCTGATGCTTGATGGCGGTGAAGGTAAAATGCTTTATGCAGCCAGCTTATCATACAACGATGTAGCCGGAGTAATGAAAGGGTCTGACCGTCGTACCGTCAGCGGAAATATCACTTTATCATACCGTATGAATAATTTGATTTTCAGAAATCAATTGACTGTAGACGGGAACGTTGCCAACAACTCACCTTATGGTGACTTTTCTGAATATTCACGAATGAATCCATATTGGCGGATTCACGATGAAAAAGGACAACTCATCAAACAATATCAGAACGGGACATATAATCCTCTTTATAATAGTACCCTCAATAGTAAAAACCAATCCAAATATACTCTTATCACAGAAAATTTCTACGCCGAGTGGAACATTTTACCCACCTTGAAACTGACCGGACGTTTTGGTTTTACCAATCAAAGTTCTAGTTCGGATGTATTCGTTCCGGCATCCAATACAAGATATGCAAGTATATTACCTTCGTCACCACAATATCTGGAAAGAGGACAATACGACCAAAGTCATGGATCTTCCAGAACCATTCAAGCCGATTTCGGTGTAAACTACTCATTGACGAGAGGTAAACACCTTATGTTTGCCAATGCAACCTATTCTGTAGAAACATCCAAAAACGAAACACAAAGTTTCACCGCCATCGGTTTCCCATCTGACAAAATGGATTACATCTCATTTGGTAATGGCTATGCCAATGGCAGTAAGCCCGGAGGAAGTGAGAATACAACTCGCAGTGTTGGTGTCATAGGCTCTGTCAACTATTCTTATGGCGACAGATATTTAGCTGATGTATCATACCGTTTGAACGCATCGTCACAGTTTGGCGCAAAAAACAAGTGGGGACATTTCTGGTCTGTAGGTATAGGATGGAACTTGCACCATGAATCATGGTTGAAAGAATCCGATTGGCTAACATATTGTAAGTTGAGAGCTTCAATCGGCTATACCGGTTCTCAAAACTTCAACTCCTACCAAGCCCTATCGACATATAGTTATATCACCGACCGCACTTATAACGGCGATATGGGTGTTGTACTTATGGCGTTGGCAAATGACAATTTGAAATGGCAAAGACAATTGGATAGAAGTGTTGGTATGGATTTCACTTTGTTCAATCGTTTATCCGGTCGTGTTGATTTTTATAGCGACCGTACCGACAATCTTTTGACAGATGTCACATTAGCCCCCTCTTCCGGTTTCTCCTCTTATAAGGAAAATTTAGGAATCACTGATAATACCGGCGTAGAAGTATCACTCAACTATCGTGTACTCAGTCATGCAGCAAGCCGTACTTCACTCAACATATTCGCTGGTCTCTCACACAATAAGAATAAGATTGCCAAAATATCAAATGCATTAAAAGCATACAACGAAGAACAAGATGCTCAGAAAAACGATTTTGCCGGTAGTGAAGAGGAAAAAGTCGCTCAACGCAGAGTTTCCATTCGGTACGAAGAAGGACAAAGCATGAGTGCCATTTGGGCTGTTCGTTCTGCCGGAATTGACCCGATTACCGGTAAAGAAGTTTTTATTAAAAAGGATGGAACGACCACCTATGAGTGGAGCGCAGACGACCAAGTGGTATGCGGTGATGCAACTCCAAAAATTCAAGGAAACATCGGTTTATCTGCACGTTGGAAGGATATTGATTTGAATGTAGCCTTCACCTATAAGTTAGGAGGACAAACTTACAATTCTACACTGGTAGATAAAGTGGAGAATGTTGACGTTGCCAATTGGAATGTAGACAATCGTGTGCTTACAGAACGTTGGAATACTCCTGGAGTTCCTGCCAAATTTAAAGCCATAGGTGATTACTCTACCACCAAACCCACATCACGTTTCGTAGAAGATTACAACGAATTGGCATTCTCAGCCATCTCTTTAGGATATGATTTCTCCAATCTTAAACTGATTAAACGCAGTCCATTGGAATATCTCAAATTAACTGCCACCATGAACGACATCGGTTGGATCAGCTCCGTTAAAAAAGAGTTCGGTTTGTCTTATCCAAGAGCAAGAGTATTCTCATTCACTTTATCAGCCCGTTTCTAATCAACAGTACAGTTATGAACAAATATATTAAAACCATATTATTGGCATTGGCTACCACTTTATTTACAGCTTGCGACGATTGGCTTGACATCAGTCCGAAAACCCAAATCAAGTCGGACGATAACTATGCAAGCGAACAAGGTTATAAAGACGCATTGACCGGCGTGTACTTACTCATGGCAGAAGAAAATCTTTACGGTAAGGAATTGACTTTCGGCATGCTTGATGCCATGGCACAATATTACACAGGTATGCGTAATAACAACACATATACCTACGATGCTGCGTTTAACTATACCAATACAGAATGTGAATCACGCATCAATGGTATTTGGAGCAAAATGTATACCGCTTTAGCCAACTTAAACGAATTGATCAAACACATTGACCAAAGTGATGCCCAATTATTTACCGGACGGAACAGAAGTCTGATTCGTGGAGAAGCATACGCATTGAGAGCATTCATGCACTTTGATTTAGCGCGTTTATGGGGATGCTCATATATAGTCAATAAAAACGACAAATGTATTCCATATGTAAAAACGGTATCAGCGGGTGTAACTCCATTGTCTACTGTTGAAGAAGTGATGAACTTAGCTCTTGCCGATCTGAATGTGGCACAAACAGAATTAAAATGCGATCCCGTCATTCAAAGTAATCTAATGATAGAAAACAACGATGCCGCTTATGAACAAGGGCGCACATTCAAAATGAATTATTATGCCACCCAACTCCTTGAAGCCAGGATTCTATTGTATTTAGGACAACACAAAGAAGCATTAGCAGCTGCAATGGAAGTCATTCAACAAAACACTTTTTACTGGACACCTGAAACAGAAATAACGACGTCTGAAAGTGCCCTAAGAAACAGAATCTTTTCTGAGGAGTTGGTGTTCTGCCTTTACGACTCCAATCTGCGCAATCGCTATTCAACCTATTTTACGACAAAAGAAAACGGTCTTATCATGAATGAGGCAGGTTATCAAGCTGTATACGAACTTTACACCCCCGGTTTCTCCGGAGATTATCGGTACGCATACCAAAACGAAGAGTTGGACGGCAATTACTTCAATACCAAATTCATGCAACCCACCTCGGGCAATTCCCAATTCATGTTCCGCATCCCATTGATGCGACTGAGCGAAGCATACTATATTGCTGCCGAATGTGAACTTCAACTCAACCAAGACATTCCTGCTTGCGTAGGTTATCTGAACACCGTTCGTTCACACCGCAATCTTACAGACGGTATACCCAATACCATCAGCAAGGAAGAGGCTCAAGAAGAAATACTTAAAGAGTACCGGAAAGAGTTCATGTGTGAAGGACAACTCTACTACTACTTCAAGCGCCTGAACTATACAGCCATCCCTATTGTGACAGCTGTAGGTAATCTTGTAACCACCAACTATGTAGAACCCAACTATATCTTCCCACTTCCGGATGATGAAATAGAATATGGAGGACGAAATGATGAATAAGTGTGTAAAATACTTTTCCCTAATGGGACTATCTTTTTTCTTTCTTGCCTTAATGACACAATGCAAGGAGAATGAAATGATGGACTATGCTTTTGACGGTCGAATTTATTTCTTTGAAACAGACACCGTAAACTCAGTTGAGAGAATCATTACCAAAGAAAACTACTCATTCGCACTTGTCAACTCCACTTTAATGGAAGACACCATAAAAGTTCGGGTGAAATTGATGGGTAGTACTGTTGATTACGACCGTCAGTTCAAAGCCATAGCCATAGCCGACAGTAGTACTGCAACAGAAGGAGTTCATTATAAGATATTGGATGGTGTAATGAAAGCCGGAGAATACATTTCCTACTTACCCGTAGTACTCTACCGTACTGCAGACACAAAAGAAAAGGAAGTGAGTGTCTATTTGCAAATTTCGGAAACACCGGATTTAGGCGCAGGCAACTATGAACTCATCAATTATCGTATCAGTTGGGCTGACATGTTGATGAAACCTAAGAATTGGCCCTATTATTTCGGTTCATACAGTACCAACAAATACAGATTCGCCATTGATGTACTTGGCTTAACCGATTGGCCACAAGCTGATAGATTTTACGATGGCAGCGGCGGAGCATATGTCATCTCCGAATTACAATTATTTGCCAACCAACTGAATGAAGCATACGCAGCATATAGGAAAACATACGGGCCCATCTATGTTGATGACACCGTCCCTGAAAATGAACGCGTTGAAATCTATTATTCTGCAGAAAGCTAAAACAATCATTAAAAGACCTAACAATGAAATTATACAGAAACATCATCAACATAGTGGTAATCTTCATCACATTAGCTATCACCATGAGCGGTTGCTATAAAGACGAGGGCAATTACGATTATGGAATTCTCAACGAGATCAGTATAGCATCACCTGTCATAGGAGCACGTTTCTCTATTGACCGTTATGATGAAATTACCATAGAACCCACTTTGGTATTCTCAGAAAGCCATATACCAGATGAGCAACTTGCTTTTAAATGGGAAATGTACATTGACGATTGGGCAAACGCAGAAGCCCAATCAACCGTGCTCAGTCATGAAAAGAATTTAAAGGCCATCATTTCCCGTCCGGAGAGTACAGATGATTATGCTTTGGTTTTCACTGTCACCAACAAGAATAATGGTACAAGCTATCCTTTCAAATATGCATTGAATGTACAACCCAGTGTACTATCCGGCATTATGGTTCTACAAGAAAACAAAGAAGGACAAATGAGATTGGATTATTTGGCATCCACCCATGCCGAACCCTCCTTCGCAACAAACAGACATCTTAAGAATATTTACAAAACAGCCAACAATGGAAAAATTCTGAACGGCAAACCTATTGGTGTATCACATTCCGTTGTCACCAAGAGTTCATACGAACCACAAGTCAAGAACCTATATGTATGGACAGATAAAGAAGTAGCACGAATAGATGCGACTGATTTCACCTGTCTATACAGTAACCAACAAATGTTCCAGGTTGTACCGGAAAAAATTGACGTAAAAAACATCATACGATACGGAAGCAACTACACCTTTATGATCAATGGAAACGATGTGCATTGTCTCAATCAACAGACATCATATTCACATGGTTATCAATTCTCCCGCACACTGAAGGGCAACAATAGTCTACCGGAAGAAATGAGTTTCTCTAAGTGGATTTATCAACCGGATATGTTCCCATCACAAACCGGATATTCCGCTATATTATTTGATGAGATAGGCCAACGTTTCGTAAAAGTATCGGACGGTGTCAATGTTGAACCGCCCCTATTCGCATTCAACGAACAAACTACCAGCGCTAAGGCTAAATTCGACGTTAATAATATCGGTAAAGACTTGATTTATATGGGTAAAGGAAATCAGGGACAAGGTTTTGCTATCGTAGGCAATGATACACAACGAGACATTCTTCGTATGCGATTCAATATTGCCAACACCATTACGGACACCGACGGTAATACATTGGTCAACGACCAGGTGTACAACATCCCGATGGCTAAGTACGATTTGTCCGCTGCCACCGAAGGTAACCAAGCCCAATTATTCGATTTAGGTCGCTATGCAAATACGCTTATCTATGCCTCCAACCGTAACATGTATACCTATGACTTCAGTGCCAAAAAGGCAACACGCATCAACGACGATTTTCCTGATGGCGAGGAAATCACAGCCATGAAGATTTACAATATTGAAACATATACAGAGAACCTTACTAATGTCAGTGGTACACTTCTTTACGTTGCTACCTGGAACGGCGAAGAGGGAAAAATCTATGAGTTTGCCCTCAACCGCACGACTTGCCGTTTGAACAATAGGACCGCAGCTTCCGGCAATTTGAAAGAACCACTCAATGTGTTCGGAGGTATGGAGCGTATTGTTGACATCTGTGTCAAGCCACAAGGAAGAGGAGATTAATATAAAACATAAAAGATACATTATACAATGAAAAAATTAACAACCTTGCTGATATTGTTATACGCAGCTTTTAGCAATGTCTGCGCCAACGAAGAAAAAAGCGGTGTTCAATTCGCTCCCCAATATATCATTGAAGGAACAAAAGACAATCAAGTCATTTACAACCCCGCAGGAACCATATTAGAAAATGAAACCAACATCAAGTGCGTCATTTACTATTGGATGCCCGACTTCCATTGGGAAGCATTCGATTTGCCAATCACGCAAAAGGAAGGCAAATGGATAGGAACGTTCAACACTCCTAAAGAAGCCTCTTTACTGACCTGTAAATTCTATTCCGGTGATAAGACGGACTATGGTTGGCCCGCAACATATACCTCGTTCATTCTCGACAAGAATAAGAACAACAAACCTACCGCTAACATCGGTTGGGCCTTGTTGCGCAGTGACGAGGCTAAGTCCATTCCCGGATTGTTGGCAGATTCCACAGCAACACCTATTGCCGGCGATGTTGTAATGATGTGGTTCAACAACGAATTTCAACGTTTTAACAGCCAACTGCCTCACACTTTCGGATT
>JAEIGA010018078.1_pt1 | contig 10738 bp, 13 predicted proteins | sample 9270691 | NCBI WGS metagenome assembly JAEIGA01 (sample SAMN17057246, study PRJNA624740) | gut metagenome | biome: biome; isolation source: fecal sample | host: Bos grunniens | place: China: Xizang | collected 2019 | reverse complement strand
ATTTTGCTTGGAGGAAGAAATCAACAAGGAAGTTGGAATCAGAAGTCAATATTAGTTTATGATTTGAATGGTAATTTTATAAAAGAATATTGCTGCTCGGCAGAACTTGAAAGAGAGAGCCATGGAAAGTATGCAAGTAGAATGATAAGACATGCTTGTTATACTCAAACTCATAAATACAAAGATATTTTGATAAAATATAAGGACAATAATTGCATTGTAAAAAGATACCAAAAGCCGACTTCCCCAAGGAAAATACAGATTAATCAATATGATTTAAATGGTAATTTTATGAATACTTATAGCTCTTTACAAGAGGCATCCAGATTAACACAAACAAGAAGAACTTCAATTTCAGGATGTTTATCAGGTGTATACAAAACCGCAAATGGTTACATTTGGAAAAGAGCAGATGACAAATCTGAAATTCCTAAAAATGTTAAATATTTTATGAGAAATCCAATATGTCAATTAGATGACAATAAAAAAATCTTAAGAGTATTTAAAAGTTGCACAGAGGCTCAAGATTATTTACATTTAGAAAAGGGCAAGTATAAAAGAATTTTTGCAAATTTAGATAAAGATAAAAAAGTTTATGGTTATTATTGGAAAAGAGTAAAAAGGCAATCCTGTGCCAAGACCCCTAAAGGGTAAGGTTAAACGACTATCGAAAGGAACAACCGAGTAGAGTAGGGTGGAGATTAGAACCACTCGAAGTGCGAAGAACCTAAATAGCGAAAGCTATAGGTTATGATATAGTCTAATCTATATAGAAATATATAGTTAATATAAATGAGAGAGTCCTTCAAATCAATTAAAAGTTCTTAATAATCAATTACAAGAATTAAAAGTATGGCTTGGAAATGTGTTTATAGGCACAATAGGAGCCATATTGCCATACATCAATGGTTTTGTTATGGCTTTAAAAGAGATTGTAAAACTATTTGCCTTTTTTGTAGGATTTACAATGCCTTCAGCAGGAACTGCAGAGTTCTTTGAAGATGTTGAAGATTATAGTATTGGCATAGGAGATGGCATTGGAGCAGCGGCAAACAATGCCAAAGAATTAAAGAAACAATTACAAGGTTTTGATGCCTTAAATGTAATAACAACACCATCATCATCAAGTGGCGGAGGTGGAGGTGGAGGTGCAGGATTAGATACTGTAAGTCCTGCTCTTCTTGATGCACTAGGTGAATATGATAGTATGATGGAAAATGTTAGAATGAAAGCCACAGATATAAGAGATAGCTTATTGCAATGGTTAGGGTTGTATTCTGATGATGGTGGATTAACTTGGCATTTAAAAGAAGGATATACAAATCTTGAAAAAATATGGGACGTTTTAAAACTCATAGGAATAACTATTGCAGGATATAAAGTAGCAAAAGGAGTACTGGATTTCTTCAATTTATTAAGTGGCGGAGTTCTTGATGGAGCAGACATTAAAGTAAGCGCATTATCTATAGGCTTTATGATAGCAGGTTTTTATTTTATGTATAAAGGAATAAAAACTGCAATAGACCAAGGTGGATTTTCAGCAGAAAGTTTAGTGAAAATTGCAGGTGGAACTGGATTGACAGTTATGGGAGCAGGAAAGCTATTAAAAATCTCAATGGGAACTACATTAAGCATTGCTTTACCGCTTATGGTTGATATAGTTGTAGCATTTTCAATTGTTCAATGGTGGAATCAATACTTTGAAGAACAAAAACAAGAAATATATGCTGACAAAAAAGAACTAAACCTTGCGGAAACGCTAAATGTTGGATTAAGTTCGATTGGTGAAGGTTTTAACGAAAATGTTATTGAAAAAATCTTTGGCGAAGATGCTTTACAGCCTGTAATTCAATTTGTTGCTGATGTACGAGGTGAACTAGAAGTAATGGCATCTTATTTCGAACAAGGAGGTCCACTTTGGGGAATGGGTGCATCTTTTCTTAGAATTGTTTCTTTTGTATTTGGAACAGATGCATTTTCCGTAATAGAACAATGGATTGAAAATGTTCAAAAAGGTTTTACAGATTTAGGCAAGAATATTGAAAATTGGTGGAATGATGATGTAGCACCTTGGTTTACACCAGAAAGGTGGCAAGAGCTTGCAACAAATATACAAAAAGGAATTGAAGAGGCTTGGAACTTGTTTGTCGATTGGTGGAACAATACAACCCTTGTTAGATGGTTTAATGATAATGTTATGCCATGGTTTACGAAAGAAAAGTGGCAAGAACTTGGAAATACTGCAGTAACTAATTTAAAGACATGGTTTGATAATTTCAAAAACACATTTGACCCTTTAAGAAATTGGTGGGACACAAAAGTAGCACCATGGTTTACTTGGGAAAAATGGAGAAATCTTGCTCAAAATGCTTGGAACAGTTTAGCTTCAGTGTTTAGTGGAGGCTCTTTTCATATCAATTTGCCACACTTTTATTGGACTACTCAACCTGCTTATGGTTGGGTTGGAGACATTTTAAGTGCTTTAAATTTACCTGCAAGTTTGCCTAAATTAAATATTTCTTGGTATGCACAAGGTGGTTTACCTGATGTTGGAGAATTATTTATGGCAAGAGAGGCAGGTCCTGAACTTGTTGGTTCAATTGGAGGACAAAGTGCAGTTATGAATAATCAACAAATTGTACAAGCAGTTTCTCAAGGTGTTGCACAAGCAGTATCACAAGTAATGGGCAATGGTGGAAACAAATATCAATTATTCATAGACGGACAACAAATAACTGATGTTATTGAAAGAAGAGTTGGCAGAAATGCTAATTTATATGGAACATAAGGAGGGATAATATGGCACTATTAAATATAGAAGGCGAAAACGTAGAAGTCATGAAATACAGTTGGATGATTGCAGACCAAGACTTGGATAGTGGAAGAAATCTAGCGGGTTATTTGGAAAGAAACATTTTAGAGCATAGTGTAAACACTTTAAATATAACTATCCCCCCTCAAAATGCTGCACAAAGAGCGCATACATTGCAATTGCTTCACAAAAATTATCTTACAGTTAGCTTTCTTTCTCCATATTCAAATACAATTGAAACACATACTTTATATCATGGAGATTTAGAAAGCGAGCTATATTGGAATGTTGATGATGCAATAGGCACTGAAACTTTATATAATGCGATGCAAGTAAAATTAGTAGAATATTAAAGAAAGGGGAAGACGTATGTACACAAATGTAAGTACAGAATATAAAGAAGCAGTTAATTCAAATGCGGTTATTGCAATTGCTAAAATATATTGTCACAATGCAGATATATGGATTTTGCCTCAAGCACAAGAAACAATAAAAAGTAGTCTTGTTGATGTTAAATTAGTCGACCCTTGCTATAAAGATGGAAAGTTAATAGGTTCTACTTGTTCAAAGGAAGTAGAGATTCAAATCATTAATAAAGATAATCTTAATTTGGAAGATGACACAATTAGTTTATACTTGGGAGTAAAGACCGAAGAAGGCGAATATGAATATGTTCCACAGGGAGATTTCCTTGTTCAGGAATATGAAGATACAAGGTCAAATGACATTTACAAAATAGTTGCAGATGATTTTATGATTAAATGTAATGGAAATTATTTAGACAATGAGAATTTTTCTCCAACATTTCCAACGACATTAAAAGATTTTAGAGATGAGTTAATTGAATATTTAGGTTTTGAATTTGCCCAAGCAGAAGAGCCATTGCCTAACGATGATTTTGTGATTTCCATAGAGCCTAATTTTGAAGGATATACAAACAGAGCTATTTTAGGAATGATTGCAGAATTGCAAGGACGATTTGTAAAAATTACTAGAGACAATAAAATTACTTTTGTATTGCAAACTGTTGGAGAAAACTATTCTGAAGTGTTAAATGAAACATGGATATTTCCCGATTCAACTGTAAGCGTTGAAAATGAGACATTGCTATTAAATGATATGTTTAGTGCTTTGAAACAGTCTAATAATGATTATACTATTTACGAAAGCGGAAATTTAGAAATTATAGATAAATTTGCAATGAATAGTAAATTAATCATAGATGAAAAGTATGGACCTGTAAATTCTGTAACATTATCATTAAAAGGGGTAGAAGGCGAAAACGTTACAATGCAAGATGATGAAAGTATTGCGTTGTACGGAGAAACAAACATTGAAATATCAGATAATCCATTTGTTTATACAGAAGCTTTGAGAGAAGCTGCAATAACAGAGTTGTTTAATGCTTTAAAAGGTTTTAGTTATTACCCCGCACAATTCAATTACAAAGGAAGATTTTACTATGATGCGGGAGATGTAATAAGTGTACAAGATACAAGAACAGGAGATTATTTCCCGACTATTGTGCTTAATCAAATAATTGAATCGCCTGCTTCAAGAAAAAGTAAAATAGAAACCAAAGCATTAACAAAATCGCAAGTACAAAACAAATACATATCAGGGACAAAACAAGCAAACACTAGAGCCGAAATAATGGTTGACAAAGCAAATCTTAAAATAGAAAGTGTTGTTCAAGAAATTGGAGATAGAACAGGGAAAACAACTACTATCACACAAGATGTTGATGGCATATTAAGTCAGGTTGAATTATTAGCAGATGTAACTGAAGAAAAAGAAGAAAGTGGAGCAATACAGTTCGAAGATGTAAATACTAGTGAACCTTTATATATACACTTATATCCATTAGATGGTTGGATTAGCTATATATATCCTGCAAACAACATATATCCTAGTAGCACATTGTACCCACAACAAAGAACAATAAGATTTGCAAATACTAAAACTGGAGAAAACATTGATTATATATTGCCTTGCGATTTAAGATTGTTTGAAGAAGACCCTCAACATGGAATCGAATTTACTTATGATGAATTTATTTTAGATTATGAAAATCAAGTTTGCAAAAAAATAGAAAGAATAGGTGTAAATGCAAGTGGAGCTTATATACATTCTCAACCAAGAGAAATTACTTATGATTATCCACAAATAATGCTGACTGAAGGTGATTATACAGTATCTGTTTTAGGACATGAAACTTATTATTTTAAAGTTAAAATCAACAAATTAAATGATTACACAAGACAATTTGCTACTAACGTAAAATTAGTGTCAACAATAGAACAAACGGCAAATGCAATAAATTTAGAGTTAAATGAGAAGGTGAATAATGAAGATTATACAGCAGCTCAAATTTTACTTAAAATCAATGATGACGAAAGTTCATCACAAATCAAAGCAGATAAAATCAGCCTTGAGCGGAAAAACAATTGATATGACATCTCAAACCATAAACATAAATAGCGATTATTTCCAAGTAACACCTGAAGGACAAGTAACATGTCAAAAATTGGCAGTTACAGGAAGTGAAAGTTTTATAAACTTAAATGATGCTTTTGTTGTTAATAATTTAGGAAATGTGTCAATATATGATGAAGGTTGGCAAGGTCAAAATAGAAATGCACAATTATTAATTATAAATGAAAAAAGTACAGATGAATTTACTGGAATTTATAGTAACTATTTTGAGATTGTAGAACAACCAAGACAAATAGAAACTTGGGGAAGCGCAGGATGTCTTGAAATGAATGACAACGTAAATGGAACTCATAGTTATTTCCACTTTGGCGGTGGAGCAGGATTTTATTTTGGAGATGTAAGTGGCTCGGTATATTACACAAATGGTGGAGGATTAACAGCAAGCGGTTATATATATGCAGCTAATATCACTTCTGATGAAAGTTTAAAAAAGAATATTAAAGACTCAAAAGTAAAAGCACTTGATGAAATAAAACAAATTAAACATAGAGAATTTGATTGGAAGAAAGATGACAAACACGAAAAGTTGGGCTATGTAGCTCAAGAGTTAGAGGCAATAGACCCTAACTTAACAATTACACAAATTGACAGAGATGGTAATGAGTTGCATTATTTGGAGCTAAAAAACATAGTAGCTTTGTCAACAAAAGCTATTCAGGAATTAGCTGAAGAAGTGGAGGAACTAAAGAATGGAAAAACCAACTAGTTTAACAATATTAGATTTAAAAGAAAAAATAGTTAAAGATATTAACGAATCAAAACTTCCAATTTATATAATCAAACCTATTATAAAAGAAATTTATGATAAAGTAATAGAACAAGATATAATACAAACACAAAAAGATAAAGAACAATATGAGAAAGGAGAAAAATAATGGCTTATGAAAGAGTGAATTGGGAAGATAGTCCAAGTGAAGCTACGCCCATTAATGCTACTAATTTGAACATAATGGATGCAGCAATAAAATCCGTTAGCGATGCAACAGATATTACCACCACTAATCCATCTTCGCAAACAAGTTATTACCCTACTTTTATTAGTGGAACAAAACAACAAAGAATAAATGATGGATTAAGATACGACACACAGCAAGGAACTACTAGCACTGTTGGAAGAGCAACCTTAGTTTTGGGGAATGGTACAGCAAGTGGAGCAAATGGAAACAAACAAGGAAGATTAGCATTGCATAATTCTAGCTCGGGTTATACTTGGTTACAAAATGCAACATCTTCAAGTAGCTTTACACAAACATTACCTGCATTAACGGGAACAGTTGTAGTAAAACAAAGTGCAACAATCTCAACGGAAACTAATGGTTGGTATGTTGTCAATATGGGAGGTTATACTATGTATTTCAAAAATGACAATATTGCAAGCGCTTCTTATTCTGGAAATGCTTGGGGAGGAAAACAAGTAAACCTTCCAAGTGGAGTCAGTTTTAATTCAGCCAAAATGAGTTTTATGTGTAGTGCAAGAGGAGATGACCATGCATTAAGAACAGGAACATCAATCAGTAATGGAGCAACTGCTTTTACTGTTAGTTGGCACAATGCATACAATAGTTCAGTTACATCAGCTATCATATATAACGCAACACTTATAGTATTCCCATAAAAGAAAGGAGAAATAAATGGCAGACGTAAGTAAAATAAAATTAACCGATAACACGGAATATGACATAAAAGATGCAATAGCAAGACAAAATATATCAACAATTGATGAAAAAACAATAGAAATAATAGAACAACTAAACAATCCAACCTACACAACAACAGAAGGCTCTGATTTATCAATAGATAATACTAGAGTAGGAAAAATGAAATTCAAATACTATGGAGACACAAATCAAACTACTTATACAGGGAAAAACCTATTTAACCCTAGTAATGTTTATTTAGGCAAAGCATGGAACAATGCAGACAACACTGCAAGAGCGATAGCTTATGTTCCACTAACTATTGGCAATACTTACACAATTTCAATGCAAAATGTAAGTGCGGTTGATATGGTTCTTTATAATGAAACAGACTCATCAACATTACCTTATTCAATTGCACCAAATCAAATAACTACAACAACTACAATTACAGCGACTAAAAGTTATTTATATTTTCAATTTAACAAGACTAGCGTAACCATTAATGATATTCTTGCAGTTGGAATACAGGTAGAGACTGGCTCGACTGCAACTTCATTTGAGCCTTACACAGGTCGGAATAGCTTCACCAAATCCTGATTACCCACAAGAAGTAAAAACAGTTACTGGAGAAAACACAATAGATATAATAGGAAAAAATATTTTTCATTATACTACTAAAACTGATGATGGTTGGTACACAGATATACCTAATATGATAAAAAATACAGGAACCTATACCATATCGATTAATGACACAAACTTAAGTGGTAACTGGGCGGTATATTTTATAGACAGTAGCAAAACAAGAATTGGAGATTTTATTAAATCTTCATCAAGCGTAAATACACCATCTACTTTTACTGCAACGCAAGAACAATTAAATGCACCATACATTCGATTTTTACCTAACGCGAGTGGTTTGCACGATTTGGAAAACTATAAAATCCAAATAGAAAAAGGCACAACTGCTAGCACTTATGAAGAATTTAAAAGCCAAAGCTATGAGCTTAATTTAGGAGGAACACAATTAATAGATTTTAGTACACCATTAAGCAACTCAAATACGACTAACTCTTTTAAACAAGATATTCTTTCAGTTAGTACAACAAGCGGAACTTATGCAAACGCATATAGAGATATTACGACTTTATATAAGAACAATCCTCGGAAAGGTTTTGAGATTTGATTTTGAGTCGATTTCATCTCAAGTAGCACCAAACGTAAGAGTAGTAGGCTTAAGAATAGTGGCAGGAAGTACCACAAATGTAACATTGGTAGACAACAATTATAACATTTCAACGCACACAATACCAAATGATACTTCAAGTGTTACAGCAGTAACTGTAACTTTTTATGCCAACAATACTAACACAGCAACAGTAAATACGGTACTCATAAAACAACCTATATTGCACTTTGGAAACCAAAAGCTGAATTATACACCGTATACCGAATACCCAATAGAATTATGTGACATAGAAGAACACCAAGAATACATATACGACAATGGCAGTAAATGGTTTAAGCATAAAGAAATTGACAAAATAAGTTTTGATGGAAGTGAAACGTGGACTCAAGGAAATCCTAATTATAGATATTATACAGATAAAACAGGACAAGCTAATACTAGTGTAATTCCAAAGTCTAATTATTTTACTGGCGGAGTTTATGCATATGGAGTAATTGTGCAAAATTTCAGTTCTACAGTTGTTAGATTTAATTTTTATTATGACAGTATGGCTGGCGATGTTAATGCTTTTAAAACTTGGTTAAGTACAAAGAAACCAAATGTCTATTATGCTTTATCAACACCAATAGAAGAAGAAATAACAGAGCCTACACTAATAAATCAATTAAATGCAATAAAATACGGAGCAGAAAGCTACTATGGTCAAACTAATATAATAATTACAAGTGAAGAATTGCAACCTATACTTAAAGTACAAACAATGGATAAAATTGTTTAGAAAGGAGGTAGAATGAAACAAGCGTGGAGTGACCTAAAATCATTTGTAACTATTTCGGTAGTTGTCACGTTAGTTATATTGCTGATAGTAGTTGCAGTACAAGGCAACTGGGAAGTATTCCAATTGATTTTTACGTTATTTAGTTCAGTCACATCAGCAGTAATAACATACTTTTTTACCAAAAAAAGCAATAATAAAGAAATAGAAGGAGGAGAATAAATGAGCGAAGAAGAATTAGAACAAAGGACAAACAATAACATAGATAATGAATCCAAAGAGTCAGTTGAATTATCTAAAGAGATGCAAGAAGAACTATCAAACGGAAAGGAGAAAAACGAGAATGATTAAATCGCCATTAACAAATTCAGTTGTTGAGGCTAATTCATCTAATTATTCAAGCGGTAGAAGTGGTTACAGAGTGTGCAAAATTACACCTCATCATATGGCAGGTATTTTAACTGGAGAGCAATGTGCAAGATTATTTCAGAGTTATGGAAGGCAAGCTTCAGCTAATTATTGTATTGGTTATGATGGAGACATTGTTTTATCAGTAGGAGAAGAAAATAGAGCTTGGACTTCTGCAAATAAGGCAAACGATTGTCAAGCAATTACAATAGAAGTATCTAACGATTCAATAGGTGGAGATTGGCATATAAGCGACAAATCTTGGAATAGTTTAGTCAATTTGTGTGTAGATATATGTAAAAGATACAATTTTAGATTAAACTATACTTGGGATGCAAATGGCTCGCTTACTAGACACAATATGTTTACTAGCACAACTTGTCCTCGGACCTTATTTACAAGGTAGGTTTCAAGAGTTAGCAGACACAGTTAATGCTAAACTAGATGGCGGAGATGTGCCTACACCAACACCACCACCTGAATATAACGAAGTCGTTTTAGATTATCAACAATCTTGGAACAAAACTTATGGGGCAACGTATGGGTATATATTAGAAGACGGATTGTTTGGAAGTCAAACAGAGTGGAGCAAAACAAAAGTCTATTTAAAGCGAGGTATGAACAATCATTTAATAGGTTGGTGTCAATGCAGACTAAAATATCATAAAGGTTATGATTTAGGTAATTATGGAGTAAACCACGATGGAGTTGATGATAGTTTTCGGAGGAACTACAGAGTCTGTTGTAAAAAGTTTTCAACATGACAATCGGATTATCTGTTGACGGAATTATTGGCTATGATACAATAAGCTTATTATTTTAAAAGTGGGGAAAACACTTACTTGAAATTGTTTAATTAAAATGCTATAATTAGAAAAATTAACCATATAAATCTATATAGTAATAGTTAAGCGGTGAACAATGCAAATTGTTCATCGTTTTTATTGATTTTACAAATTATTTTTTTTATGTTATAATTACTATAGAGGTATAATTATGGATATAACATTAGTAACTTTAATTATTGCAATAATAGGCAATGTACTGGCTATTTTAAACTTTTTCTTTTCTCGAAAAGATAAAGGGGAGAAAGACTCTAGTACAAGCTCTTATAAAATGGGACAGATAGAGGTTAAGATAGATTATATCTCTAATCAAATTAAGACACTTTCTGAAAAGTTTGACAGATACGACAGCGAAGTAGATGATAAAATACAAAAGGAAATAGATGCTCATGTTTTGGCATATCATAAAAGGAAAGAAAATGATTAAGGAAGATATTGATGTTATGAAAAATGAAGTTGAAAAAGTAAAATGTGAAAGCAAATCGTTTGCTTTTGAACTACTTTCTGAACTCAAGAAAAGAGCTAAAAGAGATTTTATTTTGCATATTATTGAATTAATAATGATTTTGATTT
>JAEIGA010018077.1_pt1 | contig 10738 bp, 5 predicted proteins | sample 9270691 | NCBI WGS metagenome assembly JAEIGA01 (sample SAMN17057246, study PRJNA624740) | gut metagenome | biome: biome; isolation source: fecal sample | host: Bos grunniens | place: China: Xizang | collected 2019 | reverse complement strand
TCTGTACCCCCTCAGGGGCTCGAACCCTGGACCCCAACATTAAGAGTGTCGTGCTCTACCAACTGAGCTAAAGAGGCATTTGCTATCTTTTCGATTGCGAGTGCAAAGATAAGACACTTTTTTTAATCTACCAAACTTTTTATGAAAAAAATTACAACTTTTTTTACTTAAAATTTTCACATGCTACCCAATACGCTATATATCAGCACGTTATAAAAAAGCGTAAAAACGTGAGAAAAATCATTTCTTTTGCCATAATCTATCAAATCCACCGTAGAATCATCTTCTGTCACGCAATCGTAGCACACCACAATCAACAACAAACACAACAAAAACACGCCATCGTTAATCTCATAACGCCACTTACCATCCTTGCCACGCTCCACAGCATCAAGGTAGGAAGCATCCATCTCGGGGGTGATGAGAGATTTTTTTGCCTCAATCTTTGGATTTTGGAAATTTTGTATTATCTCTGTGGTAGATATAAGCTCTTGATTATTTTGAGCCTCTGCAAGTGGAGCGGAAACGCTGAAATAATCGAGGGCTTTTTCTTTGTCAATATATGTAGCTAAACCCCTATTAAACCAATCTACAATATTATCATCACCCTTGCCAAATACTGTCGCAGCTATATTGAAGTCGATATCTTCTCCCTTACTAACATTCAATGAAACGAGAAAGTTCCCATCTTTTGTAGTTAACTCTGTCAATACAGATCTATTTTCATCTGACTATACATACTTAAACCACACATATAAATAAGGAGTAATTATTTGGAGTTAACGTAAAAAATCACTACCTTTGGACGATTAATGTGCATCTCCAAACAAGGGGTACAACACAAACAACCATCATACTATTAAAAATGAAGAAGATTTATCTTACACTGCTTGCCATGCTCATGGTTGTCTGCGCTGTTGCGCAGTCGCCACGTGCTGTGATCAAGAGCATTGTGGAGGGTAAGGATAGTGCGGAGGTTGAGAGTTGCTTCATAAAGATTGAGTACAAGGTGCGTGAGAACATGCCAGAGATGTATGCCTTGGCCGACGCCATGCGCTACAGCACCGACTATCGCAACGACGAGGATAGGATACACGCATACGAGCTACTGGCCGAATACATCGACCAGATACGCTCATCGTCGAATAGCGCGAAGGTGCTCAAGGGCATAAGCATAACAATCGACGACATAATTCGTGACATCGAGCAGAAGTCATTCGAGGCAGTAGTGGCCAAGAACGACAAGGCCACATATCGCACCTACATAGCATTGGCCGAGAGGGCTGGACACAGCCTAAAATGGGATATTGAGGCAAACTTCGAGCGTTGTGCGTGCGAGATTGCTGTTAGCGAAAATAGTGTCGAAGCGTGCAACGACTTTCTCGAGGAGTTTGGATCTACTCAGTCGGCTGAGCAGATACGCAACCTACGTAGAAAGCTCCTCTACGAACAGGCGATGATGACCGAGGATGAGGATATATTGAAGCAGTTTATCGACGATCCATACTTCAAGGATGACAAGCTTATGAGCGATGTCAAGGTACGCCTCATGAATATCATCGGCAAGCGCATCGAAAGTTCGCAGAATATCGAAGAGATGCGTGAGTTCATAAACACATATCCGAGCTACAGCCGCATAGCCACCATCAAGCAGAAGATGGCGACAATAGAGTATCCGACCATTGAGGATAGCCCCGAGTCGCTTGCACGATTCATTAAGTATTATGGCAAAGACCTTAATGAGAGTAGAGATGCACGCCGACGCATGCAGGTATTCAACCTCATTGAGCGATGCAGTATTGCTGAGATATTCCAGTACCTCAGAGGCGAAAGAATAGTATCTAATGGCGAGGAGATCACATCTATTGGCTACGACCGCCACTACCCTCGCATGCAGCGAGCAATAGCTCAAAAGCATGGATACATAATACTCTCGCAAGACATCACCAAGGTGGAGTTGATTCGCTTCTGCACACTCGACGGCAAGGTAGGATTTTTCAACCAGGCAGGCAAGGTCGTCGTTGAGCCTCAGTTCGACTTGCACAAAGGTGGAAACCCCAACCCCGAGATTCCGAGCGTCGACGAAAGAGATATATTTGAGTGCACCTTAGAGCGAAAAATTGCATTGGTCAAGCAGGGTGACAAATTTGGTGTGATAGACAACACGGGCAAAATTATTGTCCCTGCCAACTATAAACACGTCTGGTTTCTCAGCAACGACATCATTTGTGCCAAGGAGGCAACGGAGAACACAAATGGCACGATAACATATTCGTGTGACGTCTACAACAAGAGCTACGGAAATGTAGTACAGCGAGATTACAGAACAGGATTTGGTGGCGACTTCTACAACTGGGATGTCACATGGTTCAAAGGTGCGAGGGTTGAGTTTAAGGATATCATCTCAAGCGACATAAGCGACATTGGAAAGAAAAACTTGTACATAGATGGCAGCTTCAAGCCATGTAATCCAGTATGGGGTGGATGCTACGAACTTACATCGCAGTATCGATGGATGATGGACTCCAACGATGGCAATACGGATGATCGTAATACTCCTACATGGTTTATTTCGCAGAGCGGCGGACTAACAAGAATTGGCATATACCTTCCCAGCAAGGAGAACATTAAGGTTATATATGACAACGTCATTATGGTTGACCAGGCATCGGGTGATGGCAACTTCACGAAGCGAATTTACAACCTGTCATACAGCAGCAACAACAACGACAAGGATAATGTCAAGACAATGACAGAGAGGGATTTCTCAAATGTGTTGCCCATAAGCGAGGACCTTATCTTGGTTCAGTATAACGATAGTAATGGCTACTGGGGATTTGTCAGTAGGACCTTCGAAGATAAGATTACAGATAGCTACAACTATGCCTCAAGTTTTAGTTGCGGCAGAGCGGCTGTAAGACAAGGGAACAAGGCCTATCTCATTGACAAAGATGGTAAAATACAGAGTCACATCTACGACTACATAGTGCCCTTGGAGGGATATAGAGGTCTGTTCAAGGTTATGAAAGATGGTAAATATGGCATCGTCGACGCAAACGATGATATAGTCGTAGATATTAGCCACGATTTGAAGGAACAAAAGGGTTACCAGGAAACCACCCTTAATGCGATAAAGTGCGAACACGGAGTTATTGAGTGGAAAGACGGCAAAACCCAAATTTTTGAAATACAATAGCATAGAGGCTAACACAACGACCTAATAATTGACAAACACCAAACATGAAGCGCTACATACTAACACTATACACATTGCTTGCAGCAACATTCTCGGTAGTTGCACAATGCCCCGACAACGAACTATGGTATTCGACAACCGACAATCGCTATGCCAACAGCTACAATTTCGAGCAATGTAACCTTATCGCACACAGCTACGAAAATGGCATATACGTAGTTCAGATACATCTACCCTGGCAACTATTCTCGTTTAGCCACTCGGCCAACCTTCAAAGCGTAATAATGCCTGAGGGTATGACCACTATTGGTGACTCCGCATTTTCATACTGCTCAGCTCTCGAGGAAGTCACCCTGCCACAGAGCATAACAGCTATTGGCAACTCGGCCTTTGCCGAGTGCACCAGCCTAAGCCAGCTCACCCTTCCAGACAACCTGGCAGAGATTGGTGCGCAGGCATTTTCCAACTGTGCGAGTCTAAGCAAGATAGTCGTTCCCAGCGGCATCACCGAGATTAAGGATGCTACGTTTTATAGCTGCGACAATCTCGAGGAGGTAATACTTCCCGAGGGTGTCACACGAATTGGAGAGCAGGCTTTTCAAGATTGCCACAACCTCAACAAAATCACCCTACCAAGCAGCATCACCGAGATTCACAACTACGCCTTTCAGCGCTGCTATGGTCTCAAAGAGATAGTTCTGCCAGATAGCCTAACCACCATTGGCAACTACGCATTCACCGAGTGTAACAACCTACGACATATCGCCATACCACAGCATGTCACCTCCATTGGCGAGAGTGCCTTTCACGGTTGCGAGGCACTAACGTCGGCAACTATACCCGAGGGTGTCGTCGAGATTAAGAATTTCGCATTCGGCAAATGTGCCGCCTTGGAGAGTATCACCATTCCTGGCAGCGTGGAGAAGATATGGGAGTACGCATTTTGGGGCTGCACAAACCTAAAAAGCCTAACCATAGGTTGCGACATTGAACTCATCAGCTCGGAGATACTCAAAGGCATCGAGAGCCTAACACTTCTCGACAGCGCAACAATCAGCCAGAGTGCTATTGCCGAGTGTGTAAACCTCAAAAGCATAAGCGGCAAATATGCCTCGGAGGATGGCATGAGCATAATTTTGGATGGCAAGCTCATAGCATTTGTTGGCGAGAATGTTGACGAGTACAGCATTCCTGAGGGTGTCACAGCCATTGGCGAACGTGTCTTTGCGGACTGCACCACACTTAGCCACATAACAATCCCTGGCAGTGTGACAGAGATTGGCGCCAACGCCTTTAAAGATTGCAGCGGTCTGCGTAAGCTGACATTAGGATGCGACATCACGCTTATTGACAGCACCGTGCGTAGCAACATCGAGGAGGTAGTACTCTTGGAGAGCATTACTACACTTGGTGACAGAGCCTTCTTCGGCTTCAACAAGCTCGCCACAGCAACACTTCCAAGCAGCATCGTCCAAGTGTCGGAGTGGGCATTCGACGGATGCGCCAACCTTAGAGCTATGAATGTCGGCTGTGACCTATCACTCGTCAACCATGACCACGTCAAACTTTTGGAGAGTGTCACAATCCTCGAGGGTGTTAGTGCCATAGGTAACGGTTGGTTTGAGGGATGCACTAACCTAAGAGAGGTAACCATCCCAAGCAGTGTAACAGCCATCGGCGACATAGCATTCATGGGGTGCGAGAGCCTCGAGAGCGTGGCTATGGGCGAGGGTGTAAGCACCATCGGCAGCATGGCATTTGCTGGTTGTAAGTCGCTGCAAAGCATCACCCTTCCCGACAGCATAGCCGACATCGGCTCTATGGCATTCTCTGATTGCGCCCTTCTTACTAAGTTCGAAAGTAAGTATGCATCGGAGGATGGCCGCAGCATAATCATCGACGGAAAGTTTGCGGCATGCATCACCGACGGCATCACCGACTACACCATTCCAGACAATGTCACAAAGATAGGCAATGGCCTGTTTAAGGGCTGCCCTACACTCCATACGCTAACCATCCCTGGCAGCGTAACCGAGATTGGCAACAACGCATTCACCGAGTGTGGCAACCTTAATATTATAAATATAGGTTGCGACCTTGCGCTACTCGATAAACAAGCACTCGCCAATGCCACAAACATCACCCTGCTCGAGGGCGTGAGTACAATTCCTGAGCGAGTGTTCGAGGCATGCGCAAACCTTGAGGAGATAACCCTACCCCACACCATCAGCGAGGTGTCGGAATGGGCATTTATAGGATGCAGCAACCTACGCACCATAAACGTTGGTTGCGACCTTGCGCTCATCGACAATATTGCCGTTGAGGGCATCAAGAACATAACACTTCTCGAGAGTGCCACAATCAGCAGCAACACATTCATGGGCTACAATAGCCTTATGTCGTTCCGAGGCAAGTATGCCACCAAAGATGGCAAATGTCTTATTGCCGACGGCGCCATCGTCGCATTCCTCGCAACAGGCATTACAGGCTACACCATTCCTGAGGGCACTACCGAGATACGTGAAAACACATTTACAGGTAGTGCAACACTGCAAAGCATCAGCATACCAAGCAGCGTAACTAAGATTGCTGCAAACGCCTTTGATGGTTGCGACAACCTTGCATACATGACCATAGGCTGCGATATAAGCCTTATTGGCATCAACACGCTCAAAAACCTGCAAAGCATAACTCTGCTCGATGATGCTATCGTTAGCGAAAGCTCGTTCGACGAGTGCCAGAACCTCGAAGCATTTATCGGCAAGCACTCATCGGAGGATGGCCGTTGCCTTATCATCGATGGTAAGCTGGTGAAATTCTTGTCGTACGACCTTACCGAGTATAGCATTCCTGAGGGCGTTACAGCATTGCGCGAGGGTGTGTTTGCTGACTGCTCACACCTCGAGAAGCTAAGCATCCCAGGTAGCGTAACCGAGATTGGCAAGGGTGCATTCGACGGCTGCTCGTCGCTTGGTGAGCTAAGCGTAGGATGCGACATTACGCTTATCGACAAGACTATCATTAAGCAGTTGCATAGCATCAACCTCCAGGTATGGGTGTCAGGCATCACAGACAACACCTTTGCCGAGTGCTACAACCTATCGTCGTTCAGCGGCAAGTACGCCTCGGAAGATGGTCGTTGCCTCGTGATGAACGATCGCCTTGTAGCCTTTGCTTCGGCTGGACTGAGCGAGTACAACATCACAGCACCCGTTACAGTCATCGGCCCTTATGCATTCAGACACTGCACAGCGCTGCAACACATAGGCCTACCATCAACCTTGCAGAAGATTGAGGAGGGAGCATTTAGTGGCTGCTCATCACTTAGCGACATAACGATCCCTGAGGGTGTTGTAGAAATTGGCAACAATCCGTTTGACAAGTGTAAGAGCCTCACATGCATAGTATTCGAGTCGTTGACACCACCCGCAATCACCTCGTTGGGCAAGTTAAACGACAGCACAATGATCTATGTTGCAAAACCCGCCCTTCGCACATACCGCAAGCAGGAGGGTTGGAAAGACTACAAGCAGATAATCGAGGCTATTGCAACAGAGAAATAGCCGTAGCAGCGGGCATAGTCGAGCTAACCACACACGACGACACAACCATCTGGGCAATATACAAACCTTTTAACTACACTATTATGAAACGTTTAGCCATAGTTATATCGCTCCTTTTTGCTTCACAAACCATCATGGCTCAAAGTCCCAAAGCTGTTATCAAGGGGCTTAGCGAGAACGACATAATAGCCAACACCGAGCGATTGGAGAAGATTACCGACAAGGTGCGTGAGAAGATGCCCGAGATGTGCTATTTGGCCGAGGCGGCACTCCTCAACATGCATGACCAGGTGGGCATGAACAAACTTGCAGGCTATGAAATATTGTCGGGACATATCGACGCCATACGCTCGTCGGAAAATATCGAGAAGACGTTTAGTGGCCTCGACACCTCCCTCGAAGAGATTATTACCACCATCGAGCAGGAGTCATTCGACTATCTCATGACTCTCGACAGCGAGCGCAACTATGTGTTGTATATCAGCTGGGCGAAGCGAGGCAACCACCCTCAGCTTGCCAACATAGAGTCACGCCTCGAACACCTGCGCTACAAAAACACCCTTGCAGGCAGCTCGGTGGAGGATTGCGACTTCTTTTTGAGCAACTACCCCGAGTCGAAATATCTGCAAGAGATATCGGAGCATCGCACAACACTTCTCTACGACGAGGCAATGCGAAGCAACGACGAGGAGCTCATAGCTCACTTCATCGAGAGCTATGCCAACTACCACAACATAGAGCAGGCCAAGCAGCACCTCATGGCACTACGCTATGACCGCATATTCAACGCCAAGGTCACCAGCCTCAAACAGATGAAGTGGTTTGTTGAGCAATACCCCTCTCATCCCAACCTCGGCGCTATCAAGCAGCAGATGGCCGACATCGAGTTCGAGTCAGTGCCATCGACATGCGACTCGCTTATCGAGTTTATAAGTTACTACGGCGATGTCGAGCAGCGTGCCGAGGCACAGCGCCGCCTACACCTTGCACGTGTTGTCGAGCAGGGCAACGTCCGTGATTTGGTCGAGTATGTCCGAGGCTATGGCTACGATATCTTCTACTCGATGATGATTCGCAACATATATAAGCACTGCAAACGCTATATCGTAACTCCCGACATAACAGATGTCACCCTGCTGCGCTTTGCTACAGAGGATGGTCACATCGGATATATGGACCTCGATGGCAATGTTGTTATCGAGCCTATCTATGACGCTCGCACCGTAGACTTCGGCATTGGCAACTACAACAACACTATGCTCTCGGAGTTTACCTCACGACGCAACTATGTGGCGCTATCGCTCAATGGTTGCTGGGGCGTGATCAACGATAAGGGCGAAAGCATCATAGAGCATAAGTATCAGGCAATCACGATATTCAACAACCAGATTTATGCTGTGCCCGACATCCTTGCTGGCGAGTCAGCAAATTTCGATGTCATTGCCTATGTGTGCGACGTGTATAGCCCCAACGGCAAGCTCGTGGCTCGTAGCGAGACAACAGAGTGGGATGATGTACTACCCTACCGAGCCTTTGTTGGCAACGACGGCATTCGTCGTGGAACGTACATCTCGCCAAAATACTGCTACGACATGCGTGATGGCATCTCCCAGATTATCAACCTCGAGGGTGATTGCTACGAGTGCGACTGGAAAATTGTGTCGGGCATCACCGACAACATTGCCATCGTCGAGGTGGAGGATAATGGTGGCACAAAGCGCTACTTCGCAAATCTCGACACACGCACGCTCATCCAGGAGTCGCCATATAGTAAGGTCTACCCCATGAGCTGCGGTCGTGCTGCGGTATATGTCGAGGGCAAGGGCTATGGCTTCATCGACGAGAATTTGAAGCTAACGATTCCTGCACAGTATAATCTCGACAAAGCCACAAAGTTTAATTGCGGACTTATGGTTGTGCGCAACGACGATAACACATACAGCTTGATAAACACCAATGGCGAGGCGCTGTTTACCACACAGAGCATAATCGAGGATATCAGCGCAGGCATGGGCGATGAGTTCAACCAGGTGGGATTGTTCATGCTCAGCAATGGCAACATATACACCATTATCGACACAACAGGCTCGATATTAGCCACCGTCAAGTCACGATTTAAGCCAGAGGTTCGTGGCATCGAGGTTTACTCGAGCGAAAAGCAGCGAGTAGCACTAAAATTCGAAAGCCATTAGAAGATAGCCCAAAGAGCTATTCACCTTCCGCAAAACAAGAGTTGCAGAGTATAAACATGAGAGGGTGTCCACCGTTTGGTTGGACACCCTCTCGTTATTAAGAAGTTAGACCACTTCACTTTTTAGGCGGCAACTAAACACCCTCTATCGCTTCACGATAAATGTGTTGGCCGAGCCGTTATTAACATAAGTAAAGAACTCCTCAGCAGGATCGCACTGCTCCTTTGAGAGTGTGAACGGCTCGCCAAAGTAGATAGGACTCTTGTTGCCCTCGTCATCCTCAGCGATGCCAGCAAAGAAGAACCTATCCTCATCGTTCATAGAGTAGTACATATCCATAACCTCAACAGTGTCGGTAGGTTCGTAGAGCAACAAATCTTCGAAGAAGGCCTCCTCGCTATACTCTGCTGTCATCCACTCCTCGTACCACCAGAAATAGACGTTGTCGGTAGGCACAGAGGTCTTCATCTCGACAATAGCAACACACTCGCACTCAGCAAGAGCATTAGCATAGCTTGGATCCAAAGCCACAATCTCACGTGAGTCGAAGAGCTTGACAAGATCGATGCTCTCGATCTTCACCTTGCACTCACCAGCCTCCGCTGAGGTGAAGTCGTAACGGAAGAGCTCTGAGGTTGGTGTATCCTTCTGGATGCCAAAGGCAAGCACCGTATAGCCCGTATTTGGACTTAGTGGCGTTAGCTCCTCGCTCCATACGCCGTTGAAGATAGCTGGATCGTAGCGCTCGATGATTGCCTGCATCATGGTAGCATCATCATCAACCACAGGCACCTGCTCGGTAGACAAGAATACACAAGCATAGCGATCTCTATCGTTCGAAGGAGTAATCGTGAGCATAGCCTTATAGGCCGTGATATCGGTGACCTCAATACTAATAGTAAACTTATCGGGCTCTGGCTGTGGTTGTGGTTGTGGCTGAGGTGTAGGCTCTGGCTCAGGGGTGGGCACAACATTCGAAGGCTCGCAACCAACAACAAATATCACACTCATAAGGAGTGCAACGTGTAGTAGAAACTGTTTCATCAAAAATATGTTTATAGGTTTTAATGGCGTAAAGTTACTAATAAAATCTCAATTTTGTCAATATTTACGCTCCATTTAGAACAACGACACACTTTTTTTCGTATCTTTGACATCATATGTGCTACATACCCAAACTTCTACGACTATGGAGGAGATTTATAAAAATCGCATACACAACAGCATAGACACCCTTTTTGGCTACCTACGTGAGCGAGCAACAGCCGAGGAGGTCGACCGAATATACCGAGCATACGAACTTGCATTCGAGGCCCACAAAGACCAAAAGCGTAAGAGTGGTGAGCCATTCATCATGCACCCCATTGCTGTGGCATCAATCGTTGCCCGTGAGCTCGAGCTCGGCGACAACCCCATAATCTCAGCATTTCTGCACGACGTGGTCGAAGATACCGACTACACAGTCGAGGATATTCGTGAGCGTTTTGGCGACGACGTAGCCTTCCTCGTAGACACTGTCACCAAGCGCAAGAAGGATAGCTATCAGCACTCGAAGCAGGTGGACAACTACCGCCAAATGTTAGAGTCGGTGCACTACGATATTCGTGCCCTGCTCATCAAGCTCGCCGACCGTCTGCACAACATGCGCACGCTCGACAGCATGCGTACCGACAAACAGATGAAGATTGCCGGCGAGACCGACTACTTCTACGCCCCTCTTGCCAACCGCCTGGGTTTGTACCACATCAAGACCGAACTCGAAAACCTCTCGTTCCGCTATCGTTGTC
>JAEIGA010018076.1_pt1 | contig 10739 bp, 11 predicted proteins | sample 9270691 | NCBI WGS metagenome assembly JAEIGA01 (sample SAMN17057246, study PRJNA624740) | gut metagenome | biome: biome; isolation source: fecal sample | host: Bos grunniens | place: China: Xizang | collected 2019 | reverse complement strand
GAGGTTGTAGATGGCATGGGAGCACTCGACAAGAATGAGATTTCATCATACGTCTCCGACGTAAATTCCAAGGCAGAGCCAGTGTTAAAATCATATTTTACACGCAACACTTGGCAGCAGGCAGATATGAAACGAATCCGTTCTCTTGCGGAATACATCAATTATCAGTTTGCTATAAATGCTGTCGACGGTTATCATACCATCCAAAACATTATTTACAACAGCCAGTTATGCAAAACGCAGAAGCAAGTTGAGGCATCTATCGATGATGCACAAAAGTATTCTGTAGCTCCATGGACATACTGCACTGAGCTTAAAGAAGGCCTCGGTAAGGTCCCTCAGAGTGCATGCAGCTCATACACTAATAGAACATTGATTCCGAAGTGTAATAAGATGAAAGAATTCAAAAAGAACTATGAGTATTTTGATGATTTCGATGCTGACTATCAAATGGTAAAGAATGCAAAAAGTTTCTTAGCTCAGAAACAATATCAAGATGCCAACCTGAACTCAAAGTTCACTTCCATCAAGTATAATGACGCAGCAAACCAGCTAGATCCTAAATTTTTCTAAACAATGAAAAAGAGCATATTACTTATTATAACACTTTTCCTGGCAGTAACTGTCTCTGCTCAGGATGTGTCTTCTGCGTTGCGTCAGGCCCAGGCTCGTTTTGATAGCGGAAACGAGGCTGGAGGTATTGAGCTAGTAAATAAAATTTTAGCAAAATATCCCGACAACAAAGAAGCTAAGGATATGCTCGCAAAATTCAATCAAGTTATAAAGGATCGAGAGATTGAAGCTGATTGGAAAATAGCCCAGGAAGAGAACACATTTGAAAGCTATCAGGCCTTCAGATCAAAACACTCAGGCAGTAAATACGATGATACCGCATCAGATAACATGGCTAAGAAACTGGCCGATAGATTTACAATAAACTCTACTTACACTGATAGGACTACTGCAGAATCATACGCCAAGAAAGCGATGACTAAAGACTATGTGGCAAACAAATGGAAGGCAGCAATGGCTAAAAAGACATCCACAAGCCAAACTACTTCAACATATAATTCAACATATAGCAATAACAGCTCTAGCTACACCAGTGATAACACACAGACAAAAGAGACTCTATCAGTATCTACTAAAAACAAAATCAGCTCCTATTTTGAAACAGATCCAGAAGATAGAAAAATAAGATTGGGATTAGACCTATCAGGAGACATTGATGGATCATTCTGGGCATATGGTATTTCCACAGGTCTATCAGTAAGATTTGGCTCATTTGAAAATATAGTAAATGGTGTTATTGGTCTTAAATATTCTAACTGGCAAAGCAGTTCTAGTAGTTGGATTGGAGATGACCTAGTACGTCAAAAATACCATGTCAACGCCCTCACAATGCCTGTATTATTAAATATAAACTATTTCCCAGCTTGGGACTGGGGTGGATACATAGGAGCAGGTTATGAATTTAATTTGGCATATTCCGGGGTTTATAAAAGTCCGTCAGTTGGCTCTTGGATAATTCAATTAGGATTTGGTGGACGCCACATAGATTTTAGAGTATATTTCCGTCCGTTCCCAGAACCGTATTTTGGCACAATAGAATATGTAACTGCAGGAACTGGACTAACATATTATTTTTAACAAATGAAAAAGATTACCATAATCATACTTGCCTTATTCTTATCAGCAGTAGCCTCTGCACAAGATGTATCGTCCGCGTTACGTCAGGCTCAGGCTAGATTTGATAGTGGAAATGAATCTGGAGGCATTGAATTAGTAAATAAGGTTCTTGCTAAATTTCCTGATAATAAAGAAGCAAAAGACCTCTTAAGTAAATTCAACCAGGTAATAAAAGACCGAGAGATTGATGCAGATTGGAAGGTTGCAGAATCTCTAAATACTTTTGAATCATATCAGCAATTCAGATCAAAACATCCTGGTAGCAAATATGACGATACTGCATCGGACAATATAGCAAAAAGGCTAGCTGATAAGTTTACAGTCAACTCTACCTATGCTGACCGAACAAAGGCAGAATCTTATGCTAAGAAGCAGATGACAAAGGATTATGTGGCAAACAAGTGGAAGAACGTAATGGCAAAGAAGACTACTACATCCACTTCGTCTAGCTCATCTTCGACTTCTTACGGGTCGTCAAACAGCACACCAAGATCCTATGGCTCTAGTTCTTCATCAAGCGGAAGCCGTTATGGATCTTCATATAATTCATCTAGTTCTACCTCTAGTTCATATGGTAGCCGCTCTTATAGCTCATATAATAGCATTCCAAATAAGAGCAAGTTTGCTTGTGGTATAGAAGGTTCAATGGAGGGACTTCAAAGTTTTTCAACAGGACTTGGTCTCTCTATGAGAATCGGTGCATTTAACTCATTGTTTAATATGACGATTGGAGCAAAATATCAGCATACAGTATATTCTCAATGGGTAAGTTACTTCTATAAAGATTATTACGCAGGGGGAAGATATGATTATGATTACGTCAGTGGCAGTGCTGATTACAAGCACAAAGCTAATCAATTCGTATTTCCATTCATTTTGAATTGGAATCTTTCCCGAAATTCAACCTTCTCATATTATTGGGGAATCGGTTATGAACATGGAGTTCTCATCTCAGAATCTATCGGCTTTAAAAACGAATCATATGATTTTACAGAAAGTGGATTTTGGGGAAGCGATGAAGCTAAAGATTTTATCCAACTTTCTGTTCCGTCACGAGCTGTAGTATTACAGATGGGTTTTTCAGGAAGGCATTGGGACTGGAAAATGTACTATAAGATTAATGCTAATAAGTCTAATTTCTATAATGGAGAAGCTGGAGCTCTAGGAACAGCTCTCATATATTATTTCTAAGCTTATGAAAAAGAGTTTCAAAGATTTGATTAAAGGTATTGTAACCTCATCAATTGCAGCTATTGCCGGTACTCACGGAGCAGATGCAGCTCCAGTGGTTACATTTAATGATATTGATAGCGATTCTGAAAAAGAGGTCTTTGGCGAAGCTAAGAAGGACTTGAGCTATAAGCTCATGTTGCAGATAAATTCTGATGATTCTTACGCATTGTCTGGACATAGAAGTCATAGCTCACATAGAAGCCATAGGAGCCACAGCTCGCATAGGTCGGGTTCTAGCCATTACTCACATTCATCACACTATTCTTCTACGACCACAACGAGTAGCAGTTCCACAACTTCTAGCAGCACCTCAACATATGTCTCACCGTCATCATACACAGTGGGTTCTCGCGTAATGAAGAAAGATTTATATGGAGCTGATATCAAGCAATTGACTGATTGGCTAGTAAAATGCGAATATCTTAAAGCATCTCAGGTATATAAAAATACATCCGGATACGTTGTTTACAATGATGATGTCGTTAACGCTGTAAAGGCATTCCAAAAGGACATGGGACTTAGCGTCGATGGATCAGCAGGATCAACAACGATAGAGAAGCTGAAAGCATATGCCGCAAGTTACTATAAACTTGGAGACAGAGTGCTTAAGGTTGGAATGACAGGTACTGACGTATCACAGATGAAGAATTATCTGATTGACAAAGGTTACCTTGAAGGTCCCAAAGCAAAGGGTGCTATCTTATTCGATGCAAACATTGAAAAGGGTCTTAAGGCATTCCTTGCTGATGTTGGCCTCGATTGGAACGGACAGACAGATTCAGACATAGTATTTTACGTTAAGAAGCAGTACAATGATTAACTCAAATATCGTAGAAGAAGGACGTGGACTCTATGTTGAGGTTGATACTGCAATATATCCTGAAACAGTTATAGATAAGGTTTTATATTGGTATTCTTCTGAATATATAGTCTATCGCAAGAAGCTAGAAAACCCATCTATTGAGGGCATTACTCTAGTGCACAAACAAGAAAAGCCTGTAATCAATTGGGATACCGTCATATCAGAATTAAGCGATAAACTTATTGACTATAAGAATCGTGCAATCATCTTGAGTGAAACAGGAAACCTTAGAGAGCTATTCTTTGCAAAAGCTTTTGCCAATAGTGATGACTTTGTAGAATTTGAATTCAAGGACTAGTGTATTATCTATTACCATTTAAGTTCAGTATCGTAAACGGCAAGGAGTTGCTGACAAATGATTTCGGTGACTTCCTTTTCGTTCCTAGGGGTACTGTGTCCAGAATTGTCAACAAGGAGATAAATACCGACGAAGATCTTTACAAGGACCTACAAGGCTCATTTTTCATAAGTGACAGTCCAATACCAAGACTACTCGACAATCTCTCTGTGAGACTATCTACACGAAAAAGTTTTCTAGATAACTACACTGCCCTACATATATTCGTTGTAACCCTAAGATGTAATCAGAACTGCGTTTACTGTCAGGCTTCTAGCCGAGTATGCGATAAAAAGGGCTATGACATGAGCTATGAAGATTTGTGCAAATCAGTTGACCTGATGTATAAATCGCCATCGCCGCATGTTACAATGGAGTTTCAAGGAGGTGAACCTACGTTAGTCTCAGATCTCATCATGAAGGGCATTCTCTATTCAGAAGAAAAGAATGTCACTGCAGGCAAGAAGGTCACCTATGTAATATGCACTAACAGCGTAAACATACCGGATGAGCTTCTGAAGTTCTGCTCTCAATACAATGTTGTATTCTCAACATCGCTTGATGGCCCGGAATGGTTGCATAACCAAAATAGAGGAAAATCAGATAGCTACCAGAAGGTAACAGCTGGTATAAACAAAGTAAGAAGCGTTGTAGGAGATTACAAGGTCTCAGCTTTGATGACAACATCTGAATTATCGTTGAATCATCCAAAGGAGATAATTGACGCCTACAGAGAGAACGGCTTTAATAGTTTATTCATCAGGTCGCTTAATCCATATGGTCTAGCTAAGGACAACGAAGATTGGCCACTTTATTTCGAGCGTTTCTTGAAATTTTATAAAGAGGCACTTGAGTATATCATAGAAATCAATAAGTCAGGAGAAGTCTTCATAGAAGAATTGACAACAATGATTCTAAAGAAGATCCTGACGCCATTCCCTATAGGTTTTGTTGATCTTCAATCTCCATCTGGAATTGTTAACGGAGTGATTGTATACAACTACGACGGATACGTATATGCTTCTGACGAGTCTAGAATGTTGGCAGAGAACAATGACTACACTTTCCGATTAGGTAAGATATCCGACAGCTATGAGGATTTGTTCTATGGTAAGAGAGTACAAGAACTATCACGTGTATGGGCAACAGAATATATCGCCGGATGTGCTGATTGTGCTTACCAATCCGTCTGCGGAGCTGACCCAGTGAGAAACTACTCAACACAAGGCGACGAATACGGATTCAGGCCGAACTCAACATTATGCAAGAAGAATAAAAGCATCATAGAGCATATCTTCATGTTACTAGATACAAGACGAGATGAATTGATGCCTATATTCCAAAGATGGATTACTGGAGTAGAATAAAATGAGAGACATTATAGATATTAACTCAAACGACAATGTGCTATTTGTTACATCTCAATGTAACAATAGGTGCATAATGTGCTGTCAGCCTCCAAGCGAAGTAAATGACTTGGACAGGAATTTTGAGAAGAATATGAAAATCGTCAGTTCTGCACCAAAGGAACTGATCTCTCTTGGAATTACCGGAGGAGAACCGACTCTTCTAGGAGATCGTTTATTCACTCTTATCAACCATATCAAAGCAGAATTACCTAATACTGAGATTCATCTTTTGAGTAATGGCCGAGCATTTTCAAATATGTCGTACGCCAAAAAGCTCAAGGAGTGCGGAACAGATAAAATTCTTATAGGAATACCTCTTCACTCTGACTGTGCAGCTGACCACAACTACATCGCCCAAGACGCAAATGCCTTTGAAGAAACATTACAAGGCCTTTATAACCTGGAAAGATGCGGATTCGATGTTGAACTCAGAGTTGTACTGAACAAAGTCACCTGCAAAAGACTTCCACAAATGGCAAATTTCATTTATAGAAACCTGCCTTTTGTAAGATACATTTCTTTGATGGGATTGGAATATACCGGCTTTACAATAAGGAATCATGATATTGTGTGGATTGATCCACTCGAATACCAAAACGATCTGGAAAAAGCTACTCTTGAATTAGCTAGATGGGGCCTTAATGTTTCAATCTTCAATCTGCCACACTGCGTCTTAAAAAAGAGTCTCTGGAAATACTCTGTAAAATCAATTTCGGATTGGAAAAATGAATATGCAGAATTCTGCGATGAGTGTTTAATGAAGGACAATTGCTGCGGACTATTCGCAACATCGCGAAGGCAAAGCGAAGGATTAAAACCAATAACTGAGATACAATGCGACTAATTGCCACTATACTCATATTTCTGATTTGCCAGCTTGGATATGGTCAATCAGCAAAAAAAATGTCGGGTAGTTTATTAGAACTACCTAAGATTACCGCACAAGATAACCTTATCATTTATACAGGCTTTACTGTATCATATAACACCTCAACTTTAATTCCAAACTGGGTAGCATACGAACTAACTTCATCAGAAGTAGAGGGCCAGTTCCCGAGAAAAGGTCAGTTTGGACAAGATTTGTCTTTCAAGGGAAGGCAAGCAATGAGAGAGGACTACAGCAATTCTGGTTGGGACAAAGGTCATATGTGTCCAGCAGCCGATTTGAAGTGGTCTGAAAAGACAATGTACGAGAGTTTTTATTTAACCAATATTTGCCCTCAGAACCACGAAATGAACTCTGGTGACTGGCTTACACTAGAGAAGCTAGCCAGAGAGTGGGCTAAAAAGTTTGATAAAGTATACATTGTTTGCGGTCCGATAATCGGAGAAAATAAATATGGTACAATTGGAAGCAATCGAGTCGTAGTACCAGATGCTTTTTTCAAAGCCTTCCTAACCGTCAAGAATAACGTATTTAACACTATTGCATTCATAATGCCTAATAGCTCGGAACATAATCGAATTCAAGATTATGCATTATCGGTAAATGATCTTGAACAGCTGATTGGCTGCGATTTATTCACAAGCATAGATGATCGCTATGAAGAAATAGTAGAATCAGATGTATATTTCAGATATTGGGGATTGTAAGATATGAATTTGAGAAATAAGATAAATATAATCCTGGAGCCAAAGCAGGATAATTTAACAAGTAGAATCTACGATTGGTTTATGTTGTTGGTTATTTGTTTGAGCATCGTCCCATTGATGTTCAGGACAACGTATCCGATATTTAATGTAATCGACATAACCTGCTGCGTAATTTTCATAATCGACTATATACTACGATGGATTACAGCAGATCTAAGATCTAAACGCAAACCATTTGTAGCAATTATAACCTATCCATTCAATGCATGGGCTATCATTGATTTACTATCAATTCTCCCAACGCTTAGCCTATTGTCTCCATCATTCAAGCTACTGAGAATAGCAAGATTGACTAAAATTCTCAGAGTCGTAAAGTTCTTACGTTACTACGAGCCATTGCAGATAATGCTCCGAGTGATTAGACAAGAAGGCAAAACATTGCTTACAGTACTCGTCATAGCATTATCATATGTATTCTGTACTGCATTATTAATATTCAATGTTGACGGAGAGCCCATGATTAAGACTTTCTTCGATGCCATATATTGGGCTGCGTGCACATTGACAACGGTTGGTTATGGTGATGTATATCCCGTAACAATGACTGGCCGAATAATCGGAATGATTTCAGCTGTTGTTGGCATCGCTTTGATTGCATTACCATCCGGTATCATAACATCTGCATATCTTGATGAATTAAGAAAAAAGAGTCAGTAATTATTATCGAAATAAGTTATGGGATATTGTAAAGATCCATTTGGAATGAATAGAAGGGCTAGCAAGTCCTTGAATAGTATTCTTAATGCTGGTGTTAGAGCTGCAAAAGCGTGGGAGCGAGAAGCAAAAGCTCAGCAGCGTGCAAGGGAGCGCCAGCAGGCTGCACACGAAAGGTATCTTGTGCAACTGGAACGAAATAGAATCCGAGCAATTAAAGCCCAGGAAGTTGCAGATCGTCGAGCAGAAAGGGAACGAGAGGCTGCCATAAGACGTGAAGAGCGTGAAAGAGCAAAAGCTGAACGTGAACGCCAGAAAGCAGCACAGATAAAAGCTAAAAACGACGAAATACAGCGTATTGAAGCAGAGATGGATGCTATTAACGAAGAGAATACTCTATGGTGTAGCATGCATCATTATATTGATCCTATCATAACAATTGATGATGTTAAAAAGGCGATCACAGATTGTCTTGTAGAAAGAGCTGACATAAAGTCAAATAACCTATTTACAACAGAATATCCAGCTAAAGCTCCTTTTATAGCTCGTGCAGATTTAGAGGCGGAGAACAAATTTCGAGTCAAAGAATACGAGATTGAAGTCAAAGAAGAAAAGAAGAACTTCTGCAATACTGAAACAAATTACAATATGATTCTGGGAGAAGAGCCGACAAAAGACGCTATTATCCTAGAACTAACTGACACTGCAGCCAAAACAATCAAGGCATTCTGGCCGTGGAAAGAAAAGAGACTCCGAAAAGAGTTCGTAGAAAAGAGAGCGGATGTCACATACTATGAACGTCACGCAGAATGGCTGAAAAGAAGAGATGAATATAAACAGATTGTCAACAAAGCTGCAGAGAGACTTGCTGAAAGAAAGGCAAGCCTCGCAGAACAAAAGAAGTTGAGCAAGGAATATATAGAACAGAGATCCGAAGAACTATTCCAGGCTGAGCTTGCTACTTGGACAGAGCGACGTAACCAGTTCTTTGATACATATCTTCAAACAATGAGTAATCTAATAGATGGAGATAAAGATTATGTATTAAATGCTATCAACGACGCTTTCTCTAGTGATGCAGAAGAACTTCCTATGGAGTACTTCCTTGAAATTTCTTATGACGAGATAAGCGGAAAAGTCATAGTTGATTTGGATCTACCAGAAATTGAAGATATCCCACAAAATAAAATTGTGGCCAACCCCTCAGGAAAGCGAAGCATAAGAAGCAAGAGTCAAACAAATTTGCGAGAAGACTATGCTCATTGCGTATGCGGGCTTTCAATGTATGTGGCAGGCATTATCTTTAATACGTGCATAAAGATTAAAGAAGTTGAAATATCTGGATTTACGCAGAGATGCGGGGAGAATAGTGCACTAGCGACAGACCAGTATGTTCTGCTAATTAGATATACCCGCGAGCAGTTTATGGAAATCGCTTTTGAGAAATTAACTTCTCTCGAAATAATCAATTTCTTCAAGCACAATATGGATATGACTAAATCCTTCGTGCTTAAAGAGATCAATCTTGATAAGGCTCGAGAGAAAATGGAAGCATTTATTCCAGCTGTGTATGAGGAGTATATTGCAAAGCCAAACAAAGTAAATATCGTAGGAGATGAAAGCATTTAGGTTTATTATTTTGACATGCTTGATGACAATAATATTTACATCGTCATCATCATTATCAACCTCAAAAGCCAGTAGCTATGATATCGCCGGTATATATGAGAAAGTGGAGCTTAAATCAGGATCTAAGGTCCTTGACTCGTATGGCAATGTGAAAGATGCAAAGGCAGTATATGTACCAACAAAGATTGATACCGGGAAATATGAAGTGGAATTAACTAGGATTGATTCCAACTTTTATCAAATATGCGGAACAAATCTGTATATCGAGACTAAGTATTGCTATGAATACGCTACAAGGGATGATGCGATACTTAACGTGACATCAAGTTATGGTTACACTCGTGGAGAGGTGATCTTTCTATAAATATCTCTCGTGGAGTCCAGAAACAAGGCAACAGTCAAGTACGGAGCGAGCCTTTAGGCTGAGCTCGCGCAGTACTTGATCTGTAGGCGTCGGAGGACCTATATTCCGCCGCCGGTGCCCTCACAAAAACTATTTGCTGTCTAGATACTCCACGATACCCTCTACATGAGTATCCACCACAGCCTGCTTACCAGCTTTGCTCTGCAGAAACTGAACATCTGATAAGCTATCTTGGAAAAAGTTCTCTGTCAATACTGCCACGCATAGAGATTTCCTCAGCAAATAGAAGTTTTCCTCCCAGTCCATATCACCGTCAGACATATCCGTCCTGATACGCCTTCCAGGGAAATTCTTAATAGCAGACTCGCACAAGCATTCAGCCAGCTTATCCGAAGCTGTACGTCCTTTGCACGTATAAACACTCCATCCAGTCGCATTCAGCCATTTTGAGCCGTTTCCGGCGGCGTTTACGTGAATGCTGACCAAGATAACATTCTGCTTGCCCAAGAGGAAACAAGCGGTATTTACACGCCTTACACGTTCGGCCAAAGATATGTCATCATCTTCAGGGACCAGCAGCTCTGCATCAAGACCTCTATCTCTGAGATCTGACACGACACGTCTTGCGATTTCACGATTGTAGAAAGGTTCACGAAACTGGCCGTCAGGACTGCGTTTGCCAGCTGTCATCAGACCGTGACCATTGTCGATAAAGATTTTCATAGTTCATCTAGTTTTAGGTGGAACAAAATGAAAATCGGACAAAAGCAGAAAAAAATTTAGGAATCAGGACTTTTGCCCGATTCCCGAAGGCAAATTTACCACATTTTTGGGTTATCTTTGCCAAGAGATGCTGAAAAGCTGATCTAAAATTTTCCACTTGGCCTGCGGGAAACGTTCCGTAGGCCT
>JAEIGA010018075.1_pt1 | contig 10739 bp, 11 predicted proteins | sample 9270691 | NCBI WGS metagenome assembly JAEIGA01 (sample SAMN17057246, study PRJNA624740) | gut metagenome | biome: biome; isolation source: fecal sample | host: Bos grunniens | place: China: Xizang | collected 2019 | reverse complement strand
AGTAAACAGCCCCATATTTCACGAGAACTCATTCCCTGTCCTAAGATAATCCAACCTGCGAGCACCGCAACCACTGACTCCAAACACATGATAAGTGATGCCACTGTCGGATTCACATTTTTCTGAGCAACAACCTGAAGTGTATAAGCAACCCCACTTGACAATACACCCGCATACAAAATCGACCATTTCGCATCTAGCATACTTCCTGCCGATGGGTTTTCAAAAAACAACATCGGAATTGCCGAAAGAATCCCGCATGTAAAAAATTGGATACAGGAGATGACAACGCCATCACCTTTTGGGGAAAAATGGTCAATCACTAAGATGTGAACCGAAAACAGCACTGCACAGAGTAACACGAGCAAGTCACCAAATGCAAGGACAAATGCTCCTGCCGGCATGCATAATAGATACAGTCCTGCCACCGACACCGCCACACATCCCCAGATGAGTAGCGACACCCTCTTCTTCATAAAAATACCGAAAATCGGTACCAGCACGACATAAAGCGCCGTGATAAATCCTGCTTTTCCTACTGTCGTGTATTGCATTCCTACCTGCTGAAAATTACTCGCTACGCAGAGTGCTGTTCCACAGCAGATACCGCCAACCCACTCTATTTTCGTCGCAAATCCTTTTTTCCATTTGCCGAGTAGTAAAATACACGGGAGCAATACTATGCCCCCGATGATACTCCGTGAAAATGTAAAGGTAAATGGACCCACATGTTCCATTCCAACACTCTGGGCAACAAATGCGCTTCCCCAGATAGTTGCCGTCAATAAAAGTAACAGGGAATTCCCCAGTTGCTTCTTTTTCATCTTGCTTTCCCTCTATTCCTTACGTTCTAATACTCTGTCGCAGAGTTCCCACACATCTCTACGATGTGTCACCAAAAATACTGTATAATCTGACATCTTCTTGAGTTCTGATATCATTCTACGTTCTGTATCTGCATCTAGTGCAGAAGTTGCCTCATCAAGCAGGAGAATCGGACAACCACTATATATTGCCCTCGCAACTGCAATTCTTTGCATCTGTCCTTCCGAGAGTCCATCACCACGCTCCCCGAGTACTGTATCATACCCGTTTGGCAAATCCACAATAAATTCATGCGCACATGCCACCTTACATGCCTGCTCTACTTTTTCCTTGTCAATCATATCAGACTGTTCCGCAAATCCGACAACCTTCCAAATCGGTCCACTCATTAGATAATTTCCTTGCGGGACATAAGCAAACATACCTTTTGGCAGATCCTTAAGACCAATGGTCTCATCCTCAAGCTCGATTTTTATCTCTCCATCATTTGGCTGATATACAGAAAGAAGTAATTTCATAATCGTACTCTTTCCAATACCACTACTTCCAATTAAGGCTGCAAATTCACCTTTCTTCACACTAAAAGATTCATCCTTTAGCACTGGTCTGTCATTATCATAAGCGAAAGAAACATGTTCAAAAGAAATACTGTCTAATTTCTCATAGACTTCTTCTCTCGTTTTTCCTATCGAATCTTCCGACTCTCCCTTTGACTTCTCCGTAATCTCCATCAGGCGCTCTGCACTTGCAAGCATAGATGCATACTTTGGAAATGTACTTCCCATATTAGCAAAAGGTGTCTGAATTTGCCCGATTAACTGCAGTACCGCAGTCAATGTACCATAAGTAATTCTCCCTTCCAAAATACCGATTCCGCACCACGTAAATCCAAACAAATATCCGCACTGCATGAAAAAGCGTAGTCCACTTCCGAATACGTTATATACATTGCTTCGTGTTCTTCTCACCCTTCTGTGAGCCTTCATCTTACTTTCATTTTCTGCTTCTATCTTTTCCTCACAACCAAATGCATGAATGACTAAAAGACTCTCTAAAGATTCCTGCAAAAAACTGCGAACCTCTCCATCAGCCTCTTGTACACGCTTATGTAAACGTTTCTGAAACTTACGAGGTGCTACAGACAAAGCGGCTACCAAGATACCACCAACCAAAAACACTACTACAAACCAAGGTTCAATTGCACGCATCACCAACAAGATTCCTACAATGCGAACAAACATAGAAACAATACTCGGGAGCAACGTAACTGCCCCATCGGTAATAACTGACACATCCGAAGTAATACGGTTCATTAATTCTCCGGTATGGTATTCCTTCACATTACTATATTCACTTTTTAAAATACCATGGAACATCTTTTGACGCAGACGATTATCAATGACAGCTTTTGTATCATCTTCCACAAAGCGATTCAGTGAGCGCATTCCAATCTGAGCAAAAATAAGTATTGCCAGCCAAATTACCGATTGATAGAAGCTCGACATCTGCCCTGAGACCGCACTGTCAATAGAGCGTCTCATAAGTAAGGCAAATGCAATGCCGCTAAGTGCTAACGCACTTTGAATCACACACAAAAGTGCAACAAACCAGCTTCGTCCACCCACAGCCTGTCCAATCCATTTTATTGTTTTCATATTTACCTCTATTGCACTTCCAGTTTATCTAGTTCCTCTTTTACTTTTGCAAGCTTTTCCTCTAAAACAGCTCTTTCTTTTTTATAAGCCTCTTCCTTTACCTGCTCATATGCAATCGAGCGTTCACGATAATGTTGTCTTGCACCTTCAGTATCTGTGACAATAAGCTCAAGATTCTGTTCATATGTGTCAAAATAACTAAGCATAGAGCGGAAAGAACGTTCGTCATATCGTTCATCCTCCAGCTCAAATCCTACCAAATACGTGATATTTCCTTTTTGTGCGATAGCCTCCGTAAGTCTGAGCTTTGGTTTCTCTCCCATGAGCCCAACTGCACCAAGATGCCAGATTCCTTCCTCATCATTCAATTGAATCAAAGAAGTACTCTCTTCACCATGATGAACTACAATTGAAAATCCCATTTGCTGCAGTTGTGCATCTAAACTCTTCATGTATGTTCCAGTCGTAAAATATACAGTAGGACAGCTTTCGAAACCAAATTCCTTCACTCGTTTTTGTAATTCTGGCCACCATTTGTTAGTCGGATTACCACTGTCCCATTTGATACATATTGTCCAACCTTCTTTGACTAACTCTTGAAATTGTTCAATCGTCATAAGCCCTTCCATCCCTGGAAGTTGTTGCATGGAAATAGCTAAAATCCCCGTATACTCTAACTCCTTCATAATCGGGTAGCAAATATTATACACATCTGCCTCTAGACCTGTGAAAATCACCTGTGTGGTCCCCTTTGGCATCTTATTTGCCTCATAACTCTTTTCCAAATCAACAATCTGTTGTTCCAGCTCGTGCTGCTCAACCAGGAGCGGACGTCTTGCATCGTCCATTTTCTCATACTTCGCGGCTTCCTTTTTTTCCTCTCTGTTTGCACTCCAGAGAAAACACAAAAGTCCTATCAAAAGCACTGCTGTCACTATAGTAACAATTTTTTTCAACATTTCTTTATCCCCTCTTTATCTTGTGCCAGATTCTCGCAGCAAAACCTCTCATACGTCCATACATCTTTCGGATTGGATACAGCCTGCACCAAACGCGCACATAGAGCCTATATCCCCAACCAGCCATATTAATCTGCTTGGATCCACGGTAAAAGCCTGTTAAAACACCCAGTATATGGTCGTCTGTAATGCCATACTCTTTTTGAATACAATTATCTCCACAAATCACATAAGAATCTGGTCGAACTTCAATAATTCGATGCAATATGTAATTAGAACCTCTCTTATAGAGTGGTACATCGTATTTTTTGAGACGTCCTTCGTAAGGCTTCACTATGATAGTATCTCTTCTGTTACGCAACATTGGATACATACTGACACCTACTGTCGTGCTTACAAACATACCTTCCTCTTTTAGAACGTCCTCTATCTGCCTCTTGTTACTCATTTACTAAAAATTCCATTTCTTCCATCTGTTTTATAAATACATGTGTATCTTCCAGTGCTTTATCCGAATCCACATCAAATTGCTCTTGTAAACGTACCGCAATCTGCTCTTGTGACAACCCTTCTTGTAATCCCAGCCAAATTACTTTTCCAGTAGCATTTAACTTTATCATTCCATGAAAATCTTTACTCGCTTCACCAGTTGCAATTACCATAATCTGTCCTGCAACTTCTCGGAGAACGAAACCTTTTTTTATTCTCATATATTTTCCTCCTTTATTTGCCCATATATTTAAGATTATATCACAAAAAAACGTAATGTTAAATACAAATATATAACAAAATGGATAGTACAAATGTACTATCCATCTTCATTCTAAAACTATGGCTAGAATAATGGTCCGAACCCTTCATCTGTGATGCCACTGTTCCCACTTCCGTCTTGAGTTCCTCCTTGAGTTCCTCCTTGGGTTCCACCTTGGGTTCCACCTTGAGTTCCGCCTTGAGTTCCTCCTTGGGTTCCGCCTTGAGTTCCACCTTGAGTTCCACCTTGAGTTCCGCCTTGAGTTCCTCCTTGGGTTCCGCCTTGAGTTCCATCGTTATCTCCGCTTCCTTCGTCAGTTCCCGGTGTATCGTTTTTCTTATCTTCTTCGATAGGCTCACCATAAATGATAACTGGTGATAAATCTTTAAATTTAACCGTGATTATATCTCCATCTACTTTAGTAGGTTCAATAACTTCCCACAATGAACGAGCTTCACTATAATGAAGAACAACAACCTTTTTATAATTCTTAGATAAACCTTCTACTGTCAAATCAACTATGTAGTAACCATTTTCTTTTTTCTGTCCTGCTTTTGGTTCAATGTTCAAAACCTTAGATGCAGGTTCTTTATCTTCTAGCTTTTGTTGAACTTTGTTATCTGAAACAACTGGTTTCTTGCCTTCTTTAATGTCCTTTATTACAGCTTTGACTGTATCATCCTTTATGTGTGAAAAATCACTATCTTCTTTGATTGTGTAACCTTTTTCACTTTTTCCTTCTAATTCCACATCTAATATCGGATTATCTTCCTTTTTAGGTTCTTCATTAAAATCAATAGTGTTGCCCTTTGAATCTTCGGCATTGTCGTTAACACTTAAACCGGAATTATTATCTGATGTTTCATCTTTCTTTGTATCTTCTTTTTTATCTTCTTTTTTGTCCTCTTCTTTCTCATCCTCTGACAAGAATTCGCTAAAATCAATGCTGTCTCCTTCTACGTCATCAGCATTCTCTTGTACTTGCAAACCAACACTTTCCTCTTGTAAAGCCTGCTCTTCATTATTATTTCTATTATTCTTTACTGCAAAAACAACACCCACAACAATAACCACTAACACAAGTGCTGAGATTGCGATTAAATTTTTCTTTCCAATGAAGTTAATCCATTTTTCTATTTTTTTCTTCATGATACTTCCTCCGACTTTTCTCATATTTGTCTTATTATAACATCTCAATCTATAAAAATCTATATAAAGTCTGTTTTTTTCCAAAAAAGGTTGCCACATCTACTCCCAATAACCTATAATATCTATAAACAAATGCTTGAGGTGTATCAATATGGCTTTTATCGTAAAACTAGCTGAAAAAACAATTGAAATTAATAATATATATCCAGAGTCAAGAGAATTTTGTAAGGAATATCTTGTAGAAAATAAGTTCCCAGATTTTTCTATTAACATAACACTAGAAGACATTGAATATGAACAAACAAATTCACTGGAAAATGGATATTCTCTTCCTTACTTAGAAACATTAACAATATTGCGAAAAATTTCGGATATTCTACCGTTACATCAACGTATATTAATGCATGGAGCGTCTATTTCTTATCATGATCAAGCATATCTCTTTACGGCTCCAAGCGGAACGGGTAAATCCACCCATATTCGTCTGTGGAAAAAATATCTGGGAGCCGATGTGAAGATTGTAAACGGTGATAAACCTTTTATCTCGTTAGAGAATAACACCCCTACAATCTATGGAACTCCATGGGCCGGAAAAGAACGCTGGCAGCGGAATTGTAGTGAACCCCTAAAAGGAATTTGTTTTTTACAAAGAGGAACTACGAATTCAATTCGAAAAATGAATCCAGAAGAGTGCCTTTCATTGCTTTTTCATCAAGTATATATTCCGAACGATCCTTTAAGCGCCGGATTAACATTAGAACTACTGGATACTTTATTAAAAACTGTACCTATCTACCTGCTTCAATGTGATATGTCTGAAGAGGCAGTGCGTTGTAGCTTCGAAACATTGACTGGTTTATCTTATCCAAATTAAAAAATGATAAAAAAATGGCTCTACCGCTTACGGTAGAGCCTAATTCATTTACTCATTATCCTCTTTTTTTCTGAGATACAACAACACTTGCTCCTAATACGATGAGAGCCATTGATGACCAAATCATCCATGCTGAAGATACACTTCCAGTTGAAGGAGATTTTCCTGTAGAGTTATCTGTTGCACCTTCTTCTTCGATATCAGCATAGATAGCCATTGGAGACAAGTCCTTTACTTTAAATGTAAGTGTTTTCTTGTCATAATTTACTTCTGGTACAATTGTTTCCCATACACATCTGATTGTAGAGTAGTGAAGAACAATGATATTCTTCCAGTGTTTTGTCATACCTGGAACCTTAATTGTTACGATATGTTGCTTGTTTTCATCATAACAAATGTCTTTCTTATCTCCTTCTGCATGCAAATCGAAGAAATTCTTAACAACTTTTTTGTCCTTTAATTCCTTTTCGATTTTCTCATTACCAACCTTAACATCATCTGTTCCTGTTCCGATTTTCTTTCCATCTTCAACTTTCTTGATAATGTCTGCTGCAACTTTAAAATGATTTTTAATCTCTTCTTTTTTCTCTTCAGTAAGTTTTTCACCTGTTGCTTCTTCAACATGCTTGATATTTTCTTCGATACCTGCATCTGTTGTCAAATCATCAAATTCTTTTCCATTGTCAATGATTACATAATCGCCTTCTTTGTAATCTCCTTGTGCAGATGATTCAGGTACAACTACCTCTGCAAAATCTTCTGTACTTGGTGCTGCAGATACGCTCATAGCAGAAGCAAGTACCATAATTCCCATCATCATTCCCGCTAAAATTCTCTTTTTCATTTTTACACGTCCCTTTCTTACTCTTGTATAGATAATAATACTGCCTGTACCAGATATCTCTGTGCATCATTATTGTTACACGTAGACAACGTAATAATCTTATCTTTGGCAGTAACATCCACGTTTATATTTATATTACTACTCATATCGCGTTTTGTCAAAACATTATTTAAATAATTTTCAAAAATATTTTCGTCTTCAAAATCGAAACTAAGCATTAAATGCCGACTATCATAGATATAAGCTGCAAATATCTTATACCTTAATACTTTATCCTTTTGATAGATATAGATTTCTGAATTATCTAACAAAAATTGCTTATCTTTGTATTTGTGCAAAGTTTTGAACATGGAACCATTTTTCATGTTATGTCCATAGATAATTGTGTTAGCATCCTCAAAGTCTTTGCCATTGTAATCCTCTGTAAAGATAGAACCTTCTGTTTTCTTTTTTCCATCTATTGTATGGTTGAGATAATAACTATTGTCTCCCTCTCTCTGTACAATTGGGTAATCCACTTTTGTACCAGGGATCCGAATCCATGCATAGATATCCGGATATTCCGCTGTGAGACTATCGAAGTCGATCGGATTTTCTATCTGTTCTGTCTCTACATTAGGAAGTTGTATAAGTGGTTCTATATCCATTTGGACTTTTAAATCATCATATATCTCTCCGGCATTTTTTTCAGCCAAGTAGTTTCGAAGTCCAATCCCTCCGAGAACCATACCTGAAACCAATAACACGATGCCGACGGCTAACAATATCTTTTTTTTCATGTCTAACACCTACATTTCTTCATAAAACATTTGAAGAACAAGTTCATACAGTTTCTCTTCATCAATATGATACTCGTCATGCTTGTCGCCTTCGACTCCCTCACCCGGAACGTCTACAACTCCATTCTCTGAGTCGAATCTTGCCTCAGCTAAATCCGCCAGTATATCGTTGCCCATATTACTAACCATATATGGTTGCAGACTCTCATACATTTTCACAATAAAATCTGCATCCTCTATACTTTTCTCTCGTGTGGATTCTGAGACCGCTTTCATCAACTCTTTTTGACGATTAGTGCGTACCAGTGCACTATGAGCTTCGTCCGTATCTCTGTATCGAATAAACTGTTCTGCGTTTTCCTTTGTGATGGTAACCCTCGCACCTTCCACATACTCCGGAAAAACATCTGCCATAGAATTATCAGTTAACATCACCTCAACGCCACCCAATACATCAACTGCAACTGGGATTCCATCCATGTTAAGTGAACAATAACCCTGAATTGGCACATCGTACAAAAGAGCTGAAACAGCTTCCTTCATCAAGCGACAACTTCCATCCTTGCCGTCCCCGAACGCATACTGCAAGTTAATATGTTCTCTTGTTGTACCAGTATCGGTTCCGTCTATGGTAAGTACTCTGATATTCGTCATTGTGTCCCTTGGTATTGAAACACATTTCACTGTTTTTTTGACCCTGTCATAAGATAATAGAAAGATTGCATCCGCGCGACCTATGTTTTCACGTGTCTCGTACTCTTCTACAGGTTCTCTGGCATCGATTCCCATAAACAGATAATTACTCAAATGCTCATTATATCGATACTCTTTTCCACCGTATAAAATTGTATCTTGCCGATTACTTTCTTCATAATCTCCGGAATAAGATTCCTCATTATCCTTAAGAACAAAAAACAGAATAAATCCAACAAGCAAAATCGCTACTACTATCAAAAACAAGCTTTTTTTAGTTTTGCTTTTCATCACTTACTATCTTTCTTCACTATTTCCATAATACTTGCCGTATTTATTTCCATAATAACGGCCATATCTAGAATAGTATAAGCCTCTTCCTTTGGAACTAACCTTGTTAAGTACTGCACCTAACATTTTACATCCGCTTCGCTCCAATTGTCCCTTCACCTTCTGGCAAGCACGATAACTTGTAGAATCACTTTCAATAACCATCAATGCTCCGTCGCAGTATTGACCGATAACAGCAGCATCTACAACCGTTCCAAGAGGTGGTGTGTCTACGATTACATACTCAAATACCTGTCTTGCAGCCTTTAACAATTGTCCAAATTGCTCATCTCCTAACATCTCTGTTGGATTTGGAGCATATGGACCTGCCAAAATCATATATAAGTTCTCGTAATTTGTTTTACAAACAATCTGATCAATCTGTTCTACTTGTCCACTTAAATATTGTGATAAACCTTGTGTCTCTTCTGTGATACTATAGCGTGACTTGTAAACTGACTTACGAATATCGGCGTCAATCAGAAGAACTTTTTTACCAGCCTTACCCAATTCAACAGCAAGGTTAAAGCTAATATCACTCTTTCCTTCATTACTATGTACACTTGTTAATAGAACAACTTTATTATGTTTTCCTGAAAATTGGAGATTGGTACGCAAAGTTTTAATAGCTTCTTCATAGAAATAATCTCCGGAATTGGTATCTGTTAGTACTATATTCTTATATGCCATATCCTACTTCGCCACCCTTCCTTTTTTTTCTTTTTTCTCTTTTTTCTGAGTTTCTGTCTTATCCGGCACTACAGCCAAGGTTGGAATTGCCAAATATCTTTCAATATCTTCCTCAGTCTGAATAGAATCATTCAAAAGTTCTAATACAACAATAATCACACAAACAAGAAGTGCTCCTGCAAGAAAACCTACCATTGTATTCTTTGTGAGATTCGGTCCTGTCTTAGTTCCGTTATCCTCACCTTCTTCAATAATCTTTGGCGGTGTAACCTCCATCTTATCTCCAATAAATGCCGAAGAAACAGCAGCCAATTCATCTACAATGGCTTTTGCCTGCTTCGCATTATTTGTCGTCACAGATACTGTAAGGATACGCGTATCTTCAGGATTATCGATAGAAACCTTACCCTTCAACTGCTTATAATTCATTTTTAAATCCAGATTCTCAATAACCTGATCCAACACAGGACGACTAGTAATAAGTACTGTGTAATCTTTTGTTAACTGACTTCCCAACTGTAAATCAGCCAAAGAAGTCAATGTAGTCTCCTTCGTCAAAACCAGCATCGTAGAGGTTGATGTATATGTAGGCTCAATTCTAAAACGAGTATATCCTGCCATACCACATGCACATACAACTGCCACTGCAATGATTAACCAAAGTTTCTTAAACAATGCATAAAACAGCCACACTAAATCAATTTCTTCTTCAAATGTTTTATTTTCCATCTCTTTATCCTTTCCTAGCACCTATACTTTTAGAATTTTCTCTGCGTTTCTGTATAAAAGTGCCTTTTGATATTGGGGATTCAGTTTCTTCCGAACCCATTGCAATTGTTCATCTGCCAGAGGAACTCTATGGCGTAGGCCATGCATGTCCGAAGCCAGGAAATCAACCTGCTTCTGCAATAGACATTTCTTTGACCATTGACTATCACGGTCCAAAAATCCGCCTTGCAACGCCTCTACATTCATCTGAAAGAGCGCTCCCATGTCTCTTAAGTCCTGTACTTTTGATGTCTGACGCAGACAATCGTATCGCTCCATATGAGCTACAATCGGTACATATCCGGCATCTCTGAACTCTTTTGTTGCTCGACAAAGAACCTGATATGAACTTCTTGGTTCAAACTCAATAAGCACGTACTTACTCCCTGCTAATGTAAGCATCTTGCCCTCTCTTAAATTCT